>Ga0214545_1002337_pt1 | contig 36505 bp, 16 predicted proteins | sample CNSS4metaG_FD_160064 | JGI IMG/M metagenome (GOLD analysis project Ga0214545, IMG submission 160064) | Root nodule microbial communities from cowpea collected in UCLA plant growth center, Los Angeles, California, USA - CNSS4 | ecosystem: Host-associated > Plants > Roots > Nodule | place: USA...
TATATATATATATACACACACACGTGTGAATTAATGTATGTATTACGTATATTGCAAAAAAAATATTAAAAAAAAGAAAAATCATATTAAAAATTCAAAAATTATTTTAGTCTAATTTATAACTAATTAAAACACAAAACTGAATAAATAATTATATAATGCAAACAATTGTGTATAAACAACTTTACTTTTAATTAGTTTTTATAAATTAAGGACAGTATATAAAAAAATATATATATATATATATATATATATATATATATATATATATAAAAGTTTGAAAAAATTTAGACCATAAGTAATAACTACTTGTATTTCATACTTCAACAAGATATGTAAGAGTTGAATATTGATAGTTTATTTCCATTCAATGTTTAAAAATAAATTTTACACACAATAACATGTTTAATTATATAAAAATATTAAATACATATTTTACTTATAAAACAATTTAATAATTCCATGAAGTAACCATCATTCAAACCAAAATAATATTTATAAGCTTAACAAAATTTGAAGTATTTGGTACAGAACCATCTATTGATTTATATAAATAAAAATTCATCTACTTTCTCACACCAATTTTTACTAATAGATATGTATTTAGTGTGATAAATTAAATTTCAAAATGAGGTAAAATTTGAGGTAATAAGGTATATATGATCAACTTATGGTATGGGGATTACTTCCATCAGAAATTTTTAAATATGCTACTCCAATCTAGGAAATTTATAATTCATCTTTTAATTCTATATTTTGAAAAATCATCTGTTTTAGTAATATTATTAAAAATTATATGTATATAATTAAAATTACAATTGTTTTTACATGAGAATTTACTTTTAAGTTTGTATTTAATAAAAGATTACTCAATCACATACATGTGTTCGTTCGTTTTCTAAAAGTATTTATTTTGACAACATTTAAATATAAGGCATTTAAATAAACTATAGCATTTTTTTCAGATTATGAAAATTAAGAAGATAGATTTTAATTTGGAAAGAATGAAAACACTTGATAATGAATCTGCCCAGAGATCCAATTAACAGAACTACCATGTCGTTTCATCATCAGCACAATGTTCAGATGAATTTTAGAAACAAAAATCCTCATCAGCAACAACAATCCGGGTAGACATCGCATCAGTGTGTGTGTGCTCATTTTGTTCTGTTAGATTTGATCATATGAGTATTATAGGGAAGTTTTAAACAGATATTTTCGCTGTCAACATTGAGTATGATGTTAACATTCAAGATAAAGAACCAGCAACTGTTAAAATTGTACTTCTGAACATGAGTTACTCATATCTGTAAAGGCCTCCCCAAGGTCTCAAGTTAGCTTTACCTCAACAAGGAGGGTCAAGTATAAGACTAGTGTGGAGCTGAAAGGATGTAGCAGAGGTGATGAAATGATTTTATAGACAGGCTGAGAAATACATGTTCCCTAAACAATATTGTGATAAGGTTTTTGTTTTGTCCTATGTTTTGCTGCAGTAATGAATCTACATAATTAAGTGAAGCTTGTTAAAAGTGAGGAGGCTGCTGAAGGTTATGGAGACTGTCTTCACATGGGAAATTAATCAAACAATAAGGGTTAATTTTAAGTTGATATAGTTAATGATGGGTTGATTTTGAGGATGGTCTATACTATTATAAGTACGATTCTTTTATTGTTGATAAAAAATAATTTTTGGTGTAGTTTAGCAACAATTGCTAGTTGATTAGTGTTTGAGCTCTAATTAAAACACGATTATTTAAAAAAACAGTAGTGCACCAGCATAATTTCAGTTAAATCATAGCTTTCCAAGACCCAAAACGCTAACACACAATGGAACAAAGCAAAAGATATGCACCTGAACCATGAAAACCCAAAGCTAGCGGGGTTCATATTATGCAAACAGATTAAGCAATAAGCTCGAGGTCAATTAGTTTGACATAGTCTGGATGCAGGAAATACCTCAGAGATAGAGAAGATGCAAGAACCAACTTAGTAACCAAAGCCTCAAAAATAAACAAGAATTTAGCTTTAAATGAGCATCGGAGTGTTACAAAATTTAAAAATTGCATCAGTTGCAAAACCAGCCATGCTCTTAAGCATCTGAGTATAAAATAGAGCACATCCACAATTGTATCACTTAAGTCGCAGTTAAGCATGATCTCTGACACACAGGCTTCCGAAGATAAGAAGATCCATCAACAAATGTTTGGTAACAAGACAAACTACAATTGAATGTAGAATACAACATTAGGGATCCATCAGAAGCATGGAAACTAAAAGCGGACTTTAATTTAAGCCACGATCTATAAAAAAGGTGTGTGTTTCTGTGTAGGTTTGGGGTACCTGGCGTGTCAATCCAACCGAACATATGCCTGATTGGCGGGTTGGGTAATACAGCTGATCTTACAACAAGCTCAAGCTCAGTTGGTTTAGTGTAATCTAGATGCCCAAAAGCCCTCTGAGATAGACAATATGCAAGAAATAACTCTGCAATGAAAGCCTCAAAACTACACAAGAATTACATTGCAAATGAGAGCATCTGAGTATGACAGCATTCGAACAATAGCAAAAGCCACCCAATTGTTTAAACATCTCAGTTTAATATAGAACACATTCACAAAGTTAAATGTTGATACATTAAGCCAAACATGCAGGTCTCTTCAATCAAGAGAGCACAGGGATAAAAGAAAAAAAAAACACAACTTCGCATCTATCAGAGCTTATTCTACATTAAGGACATCATAAACAAGCACCATATCTACAGAAACTTCGTGATTGTATCAATGGACGTGGTTGTCCCCTTGGTCACCAAACCCTTAGTTGCTGCACACATTCTTAAGTCTCATTCAGCGTCTTCGATTATGCCTCTTCTTTCTCTGGCTGCTTTTATCATCAGAATCAGAGTCTGAAGCAGAATCAGAATCAGAATCAGATGATTCTGATGATGTACTGTACCTCCTGCGTCTTCCTCTCTTCTGCTTCTTCCTCCTCTGTCTTCGTTCTTCCTCTGAATCAGAGCATGAACTGTAACCCGAACTACTTCCAGAAGAATAATCTGATCCCGTAACAGACGACGACCCACTATCAGTCTCAAAAACAGAATCCTCGCTATCACTTCCAGAATCAGAGTCAAACCTATGTTTCCTTTTGGTTTGTTTGGAACTTGCTTTTGCATTTTCCTCCTTAGCATCATCAACAACACTATCATCCAAATCATAAGTCTCTGCCACATTCACCCTCAATTTAGGGTTTTTCAGTTGCTGCGTCCGAGAAGGTCTTGAAATGTAAACCCTTTCATTCTTGCATTCATACGTCCAGTGGCCACTTTGGAAACACTTTTGGCACTGCGCCGCCCCACCTGAAGCAGACATTGCAGGCTTAAGGTCTTTCCTTTCACCCAATTTAACAGCTTTCTCAGTACTCATCAAATACATCTGCCTCTTAGCTTCTCTTTTCTCCTGCCATCTGCTAGGCCCTTCTTCCTTCTGCCCATAAGCATTCACATTTCGGGCCGCCGCGGCCGCCGCCCTTTCAGCCTGAGCACGGCTGAGGCCCTTAGCAGCACTCAGAGCCGCAGCCTTGATTCTTTCAGCTGCAGCCTGAGATTTTTCTTCCTTCTTACTTGACATGTTCTATATCATATATGTCCTCAAATTTAACTTTAACAACAGAGATATAAACTCTGCAGCAACTATATTCCCCGAAAACTAATTCCAATTTTTGAAAACCCAACGTCAGTTATTACAGCAAGAAAAAACAGCAAGTTGCAATCTTACGAAAATCCAAAGAATAGGGTTATTGTTCTACAGTGATAAGAAAAAGTAAATCGAACAAATCGAAACCCTACACAATATCCCTTCGAGTCATTTTTCAATCAACATTTGGAATGAACGATTGAAAGAGTTGAAACAAAAATAAAAATAAAAATCTCACTCACCTCATCACTTTCCTTATGCCCTGGGTCCGATTTGGTTGTTCAGAGAAAGAAAGAACACATACTACAGTATGAGAGAGAAAGAGTGATAGTTCGTTAAATTGCTACGTTTAATCTAATTACTGAAAAAAACGTGTTAATTGACTTTGTTTTTTATTTCTATAGGTATTTAAAATACAGTAGTTATAAAAATATATGGAAAATATAATAGTTACTAACCTTTGTCAGTAACGTATAATAGCATAACGTTATTGAAAATATATTTATTATGTTGAAATAAGAGTATTTATTATAAATTTATGCAAAATAAGAATTACTTTTATTTGGTTATAATTATATAAAAAAGTTTGAAATATTTTATTTGATAAAATAGTTTTCAAAAAAAGATGAAAATATAAAACATTATGTGGACAATAGAAAATACGCGCAATTAAAAAAATGAAAAAAATAATTAAAAATCTTCATATATTTTATAATAAAAAGTTATAGTGTTTTCTATCACTGCGCTTATAATTTCTCTATTTTTTTCTCTCTTTTATTAAAAACTTCTATTATGTTCCTTGATTTCACGAATTGACACTAAACAACTTAGAAGAAATCACATCTATAATAATATAAAAGTTAAGGAATTTAATTGAAATTCCAAATTAATTGAATGGGTTGTGCAAATGTAGGCACATAGGCAGTAATTAAGTTACAAATATTTGATTGACTTTAAACATCGTCGATCAATAAAGAAAATGTGCCGGTCTCTTGGTAAAGGGAAAAAAACTTAAGAAATTATGAACGAAAAGATCTCTTAAAAAAATAAAAAGAAACTTAAGAAATTGTCAAAGAAAATATGACGTTTGAAAAGGTGTTGAAAACTATTTCCGCGTGATAATTTCTAAAATAGTGTAAATGAATACAATTTTATAGCATTTATTACATGTTATAAAAATTCAAAACAGAAAAGATTGGGGTTTGGAAATACAGTCAGCGATATTTGGATATTAAATATAAATACTTGGTAAAAATAAGAAAATGCAAATAGCTCGTGACGGTTAAAGAAATATAGGGCAGTCTTTTGAAAACTAAATTATGATGATATTTAAAAAGCAAAACATGTATGTATTCATTGTCTGCAACAAAACTGGCTTAGTAAGATTTGCATCTCACTTCATGTTAGAAATGAACTTTAAATCTAACTCAACTCTACAAAATCAGTTTGAATGTGCTTAAGTTTATTACAATAATGACACTTTATATTCTTATATTTTGAATTGAACTTGCTTATGTTCTTCTCTAGTATTCTTTGATTCATTTTTTACTTTTTTTCTATTTTCTATGATAAGCACCTCAGACTAAGATGAAAAATCATATATTTTCCTTATCATCTATTCATTAAGAACACCAATATTTGCCATCCAGAAAAAAATATGTCATCAGAGGTTGAATTTATAATTAAAATATAAAATATCTTTTAAGTATCAGGAAGAATATTCAATAGCCATAGTTCCAAAATTTTATCATCGAAATTGATATTCGTTCGTCACAACTAATCTACAAGTCCTTGAAACTCATTAAATGATTTATACCTCAAATTCATCAAGCAATTCAACAAAAGTAATTTATTATTGCTTGAGTTAGAAACATACAAGAACTCAATAGTCTCTCACTTCTAGCATATGCATATTAACAATGCGGTTATTAACATTGTCTAGAATAAAATCATACACCTATTGGTGCTCAAAATCTCATTCTTAATTAGATATACAATTCAACATATAATAAAAGTGAAAAGATCCCATTGTTTCGCAAATAATTTCTAACATTTGAAACAATCATATTTGTATTTGTCTTCATTGATCAAGCAAGTAAATATATCTCCAAACCAAAAAGTTATTATACCACTTTGATATAGAAACAACAACACAACAACTAAAAATACCAAAATGTGAAACAAAATAATTTTTCAAACTTGCGAGAATCTATAAGTAACAACAACATGAAAAATGACAACAATAATAAAAAAATATCATGACTTTTTATTTTAATTAAAATCTCATACAAAATTCTAAAAATTAAGGTAAAGTGTACATCAATAAAAGAAATTACAAATTAATAAAGGAAGAAATCATAGAAGAAGAAAAAAGTTCTTTGAATTGATAAATCTAGCTTAACACCGAGTTACTTTTTTAAAATATGGTTTTATTGGAGTTACTTTTATATCCTTCCAACAGATCATGTACACTTTTCTATCTTTGGCTATATCTCCCCCAATCAAAGGATCAACACTTTTATGAATAGCTTCATACACAAATGCAGGACTAGAAAAAACTTCGGGAAGGAGTGCTTGGTGAAAAGATATGGCGAGTTACTTTTGTCAGCCACAGAAAGAAGTTACTATCTCACTTATTAAGCATGTTTGGACTTTTGTTCCATTGAACTGAACTGAGGTTTGATACCCTTGTAATCACCTGATTCATTCCAATACAGTGTTTACTGCGAAATAAAGAAAATGTAGGTTTGAGATAACATTGGTTGGAGATATCTTGAACAGAAAAACAAATAAGCTATACGTCTTTCGTTTATCTTTTCCAAGATGGGTTCCGAAAGTATTTTTATTGGCATATCATGAAGAAAATAACACCAAATCTACCAGTTCACATTTCTAGAAAAGCAAATCATGAATTGAGTTTCATAGCTTTGGTTCCACTACTGATATACTTAGTCTCGAACTCAGTCCACACAGATCTATTGTATGTAATCAGAACCAATCCAAATAAAAAAGGACGTTAGTATTAAAGGATAAATGCTGGGCTATTGCAAAATTGCAGTTTCAGTACAAAATGCGTTGTAATACGAAATAGGAAAGGAAAATACAAGATCGATGCAAGGGTTCGCGGCAGCAACACGCATCAATAATTAACCAATGTAAAATCCAGTTGCGATGTAGAAAAACTGCATAAGAGTTCTTTGCAATACTCAACAGTTTGATAGATTTACAACGGCTGACAATTCCCTACATTAGTGAAAAATGGGCCTTAGATACTCACAGCACGTATTCCCACCACCGAAATAAAGGAGGAAAAAAGACACATGGAAGAGCTGTGTAGGACAAGATATTGGTGCCCTCAATCATGAAGTTCAAACACTGAGAAGGGATACGATATAACATGATTACCCCTCATTTGCACTTTGGATACTCTGACAAACTTCGAAAATAAATGAGCTGGAAGAGGTAAATTTTGGGGACGGGGAAAATTAAGAAAATTATTTCAGGAATGTCATACAAAAACAACTAATAAGCTCAAGGGCCCAAAATAGCAAACTGAAGAATTGGAGCATATCCACCCACGTTGCTGTATTAATATCTCCCCGCCTCTCAGTGGCACTGTACAGTATTCCCACGTCCTCGATGCAACGCATAAGCAGAATTTACCCCCTTGTAGGTAAATTTCCTTCGTCTCAAAGCTCTATGTATGTAGTCAGAACCACTTACCCACCAGCAAATCTAGACGTCAAATGAAACAAATAATTTGCCTTCTTGGATGAGTGAAAGCTTACGATCCATTTACAGCCATCTCTGGTGAGGACTTTGGGGCAACCAATGGATGGTCCTCTCCACCCAATTGTATGTTATCTGATTTTGCATGCAAGCAATCGGAAAAGTTTCTAGAGCCTTCACCCTCTTTCTCTATGTGATTGTCTTCTCCTGCAGTGTTGCTATTATCGGAACTGCTTCTAGAAATACTTTGTACATCTCCCTCATTATTTTCACAAGAGCCCGTCCTCCCCTCAACTATTCGACCACTTGTCTGAAAGCTGATTGATGTTTTCTTACTAGGTAGCGTAGCTTGGCTCAATGTTGAACACAAGAAGACACTATCTTTAGACTTAGAATTCTTTGATAACTTCTGTCTCTTCACAAGTTCAGGTTCCTTATCTTTTGAAGGCAACTTCCTCTTTAGCCTGAGAGACTCCAGTACCCCATCATCTTCCTCAGAAGTTTCAGGTTGCTTCCTTGGTGGTGGTTTGTAATCTTCATCGTCCTCATCATCCTCATAGTCAACCAGTGACCTTGGACTGAAAATCAAGATGAACAAATAATTTTATATAGCATATGGACTAGAGAAAGTTAAACATAATACTAAGAAACAGAAGTCTACCTTAACTGTGAATAGCTTGAAGCAACTCCATTGGATAGATTAGGTTGCTGGTGCCCTTTCTGATTCCGCGGAACAGATGCAGAAGCAATATCCTCCTCATCACTATCAAATACTCGAAAAGTAAGACCCCATGCTAGTTATATAAACAACTGAAAATCTCCTAGAATGATCAGGAAAGAAGATAATGTACCTGTCCTCATTAAAGTATCGTTCTTCTTCTTTCTCCAAAGCACGCTCATCATTTCGTCTACGAAGGTCCACAACAGTAGCAGCATCTTTTGTCCCACCATTATCCAAACACTGCAAGCAAGCACATGAACTCAAGCCTGTGTTTCAACCGCAAGTCATACCCAAAGAAAAAGGTTTACCTGCTCATATTTTACTTTCAGTGAGTGAATGGACGCCAAATACTCAAATTTCACCAGCTGGTCCCAAAAAGAATCAACTATGTATTTCAGCAATGCTTTCAGATTCTCCTGTACAATGCAACGTATCAGTTCAAGATTTCTTGAGGCATTTAAGATCCACAACACTTACTAAAGATTCACACCTTCCTAATAAACTCAAAAAGCTCCAGAACAGCAGAATGAAGCAGATTGTAGCGATTGCCGTTAGCAACAAAGGCATCAATGATTGGTTTCAGAACGTTATTCCTAATAACATATTTTATCAAATGCTCATCCTGCAGTTTAACACTCTAAATTGTTAGATGAAATGCAAGTAAATAGGCCAATGAATTGTTTTTCTAAAAGGAAAAACATTAACCTTGGTAATAAGGAACCATTCAATATAATTCACAAATTACATGATTTTTACAATTATGATGAAGTATATTTAAATGAGAAAAAACATTAAACTCTTTCCAGGCTTTCCCTGCAGCAAAAATCAGTTGCATGATATACAGCTGCCATTGCAGATGTCATGATGACAATACTAAAGACAGAACCCCCTAAATTGTCAAACCAGGCCATCAATGCAGCTGACAAAACTGAGATATCTACCACAAAATAAAATTCTTCTCTTTTTGCACCAATGGGTATTATCTCCACAATTCATAATGAACCAGTAAAAGTTGTACTTTACTTTACTGTATTTGTGCCCAGATTTATTTCTCAATCACCTTTTATTTGGACAGATTTGAGACTTTAGCTCTATCATAAGAATGTAATAATAGGCCTCTGTCGACATTACATACCCCCCTGAACAGTGATATAATAAGATTAATTCTTTTTGAAGTCAAGGCAATTTGAACTTACATGGCGGGAGAGAATAGTTCGTACAAACCGGACAGCACCAACAACTAAGTATCTTTCTGCCCTTCGTGTCAATAGCAATATTTTTTCAAACACATTATTAAGAAGAAAGTTACACCTAAAAACAGCAAAGAGAACCGTAAACATAATTTTCATGCTTAATAGTACAAAATCAACTGAACACTGCAGAGCAGCAAGAGAATACTTTATTCTGTATGGATGATGTAGGACACAAAAGCATAGTAATTCACATATGTTTGATAGAATCTCTGGCTTAGTTCTACTCTGACAATGAGCGCTTCGCCCAGGACCTATCGATTTGTCACTTTCACCAGCAGTATTTTCGGAAGGACAAGATGATGTTATAACCTCAATCAATTGCCCCAAATGCCTCTCAAAGAATATGTCAATAATAGTGTCCCTCTGTCAGATAAAACTAAAATAGTCAATAAAACAAGTTCTAGTATTACCCATCATGCCAACATAGAAATAGACTTCATCTTACGTGAAACTTTAATTGACAAGTTTTTCCAACAATTCAGCAGATATAATATAAAATACAATTCAACATTCAAAATTTATCCCTGCACAAACAAAACTTAGTATGTTGACATCAAAATGCAATGCAAGAAAAAAATGATAGAACACCAGCTGATAAATTGAAAAATAGAATTTTTTTAAATCACCAAAAAGTGCAGCAGACTTTGGCTGTCACATGGTCAAAAAGATTGTTAGATGAGTTCACTACCCAAATTACCATCATAAACTATCAACATGACAGTTACTATTCATCATATTCTAATAAGCCCTAAAAACAGTCAGTATTACATGTTCTAGTATATAACTGTTTCTGTTCCTACTTTCTGCCCAAAAATAACGTAGGCTTCCTGATGAAAATCAATCTTGTCCGTAAGGCTGAAAGTATGAAACTGCTTCTTCCTAAGTATGCTTATCCACCTCCATAGCAATAACCTCTCCCTATACATTTATTGTGACCGAATAATTTATTCAAGACAAGAAACATCTAGAAGAAAATACAGGTAAGATCTGCCTTCAAGGAATTAGAGAAAAAAGTCAGGAGGTACGTAAAATATTAAGTTCTGCAAATTAAGACCCCAACCAAACATAGCTAAGGCTTATGCAACCTAATAAGCCTCACATAAAACATGACTGCTAAATCACGTGACCCCGTAAATTGATGAACATGGTGGTTTTAACCGAGGTTTAACATGGGTGCAAGCGATAACATCTGCTAGCTAACAACCTCAGCAATCTCAGAATACATATAAATCCCAATGTTACAAAAAGCCTCTACACCAAGCCAACTCCAAACCATGAAAAATTCACCACAATTCTGCTGCACATATAAAGCAACCTCCCAAGCTCACTGCAAAAGGCAGCCAAGAGAAACACCATTCTCATCTCGAAAGAGGCATTTGTACCTGCATCAGCAACCAATCCAGCACAACAGATATCTCCCCTGACTTGGAAGATAACCTCCCATCTTTATTTAGGGCTTACTTATCTCCCAAATTACTCATCTTAATCGTTTCTCTTCACATTGATGCAACAGATTTTCCACTAATTATTAGTGTATTAGTTTTACACACAAAATGCACCCACCCCCATCCATTTTTTGTCCACAAAAATGCCAAAGTTGAAATATTTCTGTTCTGTTAAGTGAATTCCCGTATGTACCCAATCGAGAATTGTGATATGTTCCCGTTTACTGCACCCTTCCTATGAGAGAACTTGAGAAAGTTGTACATGCCAATTCTCACCCTACTCTGCTGATTTTTAGTTGCCTCACTGCAGTGCTAACGCTGCTACATGAACTCAGATGGTTGCTTAAAGAATTGAGGTTTGGGATGTTTCATTGATCTTAATCAGCTTGCCTACCATATTGCCTCATTCAATGTCCTATGATGACCAAACATATTTCAACAAATTGTAAATTTATTAGGTAGAAGATCTAAATAGAAAATATTACAACTAGCTTTGAAAAATCAAATGAACAATTGACTGATGTATTCACCAACTCATTAAGAGATCCTCAAATTGCTTGTACGCACATAAAAAGCTTGGTAAATATGGCTTCTATCCTCTAGCTTGAGAGGGAGTGAGAATTATGAAAATAGGGTAAATGTGTTTACATCCTGTGTTTCATCAATAAATATAAAGTGTACTCAAGTGCGTAATTGACATGGATCCACTCAAATTTTCTCTCCCTTTTTTCTCAAGCACCAATGACTACTCCATAAAAAGTTTGCTTAGTTATCTCTCTCAAATATCAATTCTTAACATATTTAATAAAATCTGCGCCTGTCTTTCTCCTTTTAACTGTCAACGTGACTGTTACTATTCAAAGTATGCTAATTATATAACAGCTCCAAATGACACTTGTTATTTTACATTTTAACAAATAACTTACTTTTTTCTCTTTTCTTTTTTACGCAACTCAAAAGAGAAGCTCATTAGGTCAATAATCATGTTCTGATCACACGATCATGGTTTCATCAACAAGAAAAAAAAAAGACATGGTCCCCATAAAAATATTCAGCCTGACTTTTAATTTTAACTGACTGCATTGTCCTAATATTTAGTATACTATCAGTTAGAACACAGAATTTAAATCTAGAAAAGAAAAGTCACACAAATACAGTGACTCCAAATGAAAAGCTACCACCACAGTAAGTTCTAAATTGCACCCTCCACCCTCGATACATTTTATTAATTTTCACTAAAGTATAACAAAAACAAAGAAATTCACCAAAATAAAATTCCATCATAAAAAGTATATAAATGCAAAAGAAACTAATATCAAGGCATGGAAATGCAAATTTCAAGTCAAAGAATTGAGTTGACAAATTTTTAATCTAAAACGAGTCACTTAAAAATTAGCTACTACAAAAGAAAAACAAACATAAATATATCAGTCAAGAAAGATAACGATCATACAACAAGAAGTTACAAGCAAGGTAAGAACTGATAGGCTCCAGAAAATAGCAGAAATCATGAACCTGTGATCCAGACAATGTGCATGAGTCCAGTAAATTGCGAAGAATTTCAAGAAACTGGCAGTGCATGTTCTCTTCAAAATCTGTTAGCATTCCTTTAACCTGTGTAAAAGATAGCATGTATAATAAATATGAGCCGGGCTACCCTTTCCAATAAACCATAACTACATATATAGCAAATCAACTAGTAAATATTAAAACTATGTGGGTAGTATCCATAAATCGCATATTTCGTATGGGTGTGTATAACTCCATTGTATATAGAAGTTTGTTATCATTTTCTGTAATTGATTTAGTTAGTCAGATGCCTGTTACAACCATTGTGGTCAGTTGTTACAACGATCATGGTCAGTTACAACTGTTTTACCGTTGAGTCTGCTTCACAACCGCTGTGATGTCAACAGAAAAGCAGTAGTCTTATTGTGCAATACAGTCAATAATAAATCCAACTCATTTCTCGTCAATATTATGCCTCCCAATAATTAGATTTTAATTAGTTCCAGAGTGAGGACATGGTGTGGCTGCTTTATCTAAAGGTGGTAGATGCAACACAAATAGTTTATATAATAAAAATATGTAAATGTTCAAAGATAAAAAAAGACAACTCAAAATTCAATACATGTTATTAATTTTTATTTTGCAATAAGAAAAGGTCATAAAGACACACACATAATATAAACCATAACTAATTAAAGATATAACAACTTTCAGAATCATTTTGATAACAAAAATGCATTAAATTTCAGAATACTTTTTCAATATTCCCAGAAATGTAACCAAAAAACCCAGAAGCATCAGTTTCATTAGTTTGTGCACGGGAGACCATGGGAACTGCAGTTTTCCACACTAAATTTACTACCAGGGAACTATATAAAGGCCAAAATATTATCACCCCCAGATTGGTTTGAAAAAAACTCAAAGAAACATCACTGCAATGAATCACCCAACAGGAATCCAGCTTATGGATTTCCAGCCACTTAATTATATTTGGAATTGGAACTTCAGATTGGAGCTTCCAATCTCACAGGAAAACAGACCAATCTGCAACCCGTAGATGGGGGCACAGTTAAAGAATTCGAACAAAGTTCAATAGAATAATAAGGAGCCAAGGATTAGATCAATGGAAAGAAGGCCTCTTCCTATCCTTATCAATGTAGCTGCCAGTCAGAGAAACAATTTCCGCATGTCAGAAATGAAACAATATTCAAATTTCAAAATAATTGTTTACTGATTCTAGGAAGAACTTATTTTTCAAATCCAGAGTTGCTTCCAAACACAGGATTAAGCACCCAATTCCACTGAACTGAATTATCCTACTGGGATGATTTTAATATTTTGTCAGATGTCCTTTTACCTTAAAGCAATACTCATTTCAAGGATACTTGGGGCTTCTTTAATAGCTGCCAATAAAAACAGTTTTTAGGTTTTGACATAAAAGCATGTTTTTATCAACTATTTTAAAAAGGAGAAAACACAGTACATTACAATCATATTCAGAGTTTCACCTCAGTAAAATGGGATACATTTAATAAACATTAAATTATCAAAGTAAAACTCCAAATTTGAGCACCTACAGTAAAATAGAAACTGTACGTAAGTTTTGTGATTTGAAAATTCAAAATCAGAAAACTGTCTAAATTTAAAAGAAAAAAGAAAAAAAAAAGGCTTCTGCAACTTCTTCTAAAACTGTCGCAAACAGATTTCTTTTAATTTCTTTTTTTAAATAAATTGTAAAACTATTTTGCAAAACAGTATAGAAAAACCATAAACAGAAACAGTGAAGCAAAATCAAACTTCACTTCAGATGTTTCGAAGTCTGAGTTCTTCATATTCCTTTCTATCTAAACCTATCCCCCATTTTCCATTTTTACTCAGACTTTTTGCAGTAACTGTTCAAAGTTAATGCTATCAGAACAGTCCTCTGGTTAATCATTAATTTCTTTCCTTTGGTTTTGAATCTTTAATCTTAATATCATGGCTTGTATTCACTCTATGATGTCAGACATCAGTTTTACCATCACTGAATACACATTTATCCTACAACAGTTGGTAGCACTAATACAAGGAAACAAGAAAAACACTCCACTAAATAACACAACAGACTTCTGGTTTCAGAATGCAGTTTAGCAACAGAGAACACTATACATAGGTTCACCTATAAATTTTGTTATCAATTATAAATCTTTGTATATGAATGTCATATAGAAATTATATGTGAACTCAGTTGCATACAAAACATACCAAAAGTCCTAGAAGGGCAAATCCTTCCTGTCGAACAAAATAGGATCGCAAGAGATTAGGATCTTGATTCAAGAAAAGAATGAGGATATCTGTTCTGCAACCATCACAGTGATTTCATATTAGAAATTAATCATAAGGACTGTACCAAATATAATAATTGAATTTCACACAATCAAATTGACAAGGGAGCAATACCCAGTTAGCACAAGCTTCTTGTCTTGACTTTGTAAGACATCGGTGACAACATCAAAGATGCCTTCGTTCATTAGATCCCTGCATACATTCAGAATTTAAAACTAATAACCAACGGGATTAAATAACTCCTCAGATATGGAATAAATAAATGGCATTACAGTGTATCAAAAGTTTCCTTGACAAGTGTGTGCAAATTGTTCTTCAGGTGTTCCGCTTGGGCTTAATCAAAAAACCCTAATTGAGCCCACCATGACATACTTTATAGCAGACTAAGGAAAAATGTTTTCCACTAAAAGCTACTGAATAACTCCAAAACAAATCAAAGGAAAGCAAGAAGCATCTGTTCATTTAATGTGCTCAACCAGATTCATTCTTAAGAGACCAGCAGAAAAAACAGCTATCTCATGAGACCATGTAACATACCTAAAAAGCCGAAGCTGCTGAACCATCTGCAAGCTCTTGCTCAAACTACAAAATTCATGCAAGAAATATACCTGTCCACCCCAATAAGAGGAAAATACTATTTAGAATATGAATCTATGAAAAATTATAAGCACCAAACAAGGCAGTATTTGCTCACTAAAGAAATATAGCCATACAAGGCAGGAAGAACTAATAGTATACAACCTCAACATATATGATAACAGCTACATAGACATGATTCATTTTAAAGAAAGTAAAACATTGACCCTATTCTGATAGTGAGGTAATCTACCAAATTACTCTGTTATGGTGCATATGGGTTTACATGACTTTTTTGGAATAAAATAAATGTGAAGAATAAACAAAGCACTTCACTATTTTCGTTTCAAGTGTGCTGAATGCCATCATTTGATCAATGTAATCAAAATTTCCAAGGCAGATAAGGCTTTGTTGTTGTTGTTACTGCTGTTGTACTTACACATCACATATGACACAAGAACCTACAAGTATTTGCACTCATACATGCTTGACAAACAGCCTACAGCCTAATGCAGTTACAAACATACTTGCACTTATTTTTTACGGCTGTGACTAGCAAGCAACAATGATAAACCACATGACTGCAAAAAGCCTTGCACCATGAGAAACCCTCTACTTTGCTTAGGGGAGGTTTGCACTTGTTAAATCCGATTTACACACAGATACTTGCACTTAAGTCTGACCACTATGACTACAGCAAGCAGAAGGCCTTGGCCCCAAGAAAATCCAGTTGGCTAAGAGACAATTTGCATGGTCCAATCCAGTTTATGTATGGATTGATGACATCAGTGTCAATTCATTAGCACGCCCGATTTAGTATCTAAACTGAACCAGTGATTGGCCTTTCCAACTGGTGGCCAAACCAATCCAGCTGGCGGCCAAGCTTGGTCAGCTTTAGTAACATTGGTTAAAACTACCTTGCTCTAAACTCTATCAATATATCTCCTCGTTCCATCAAAGCAGATGTAAAAATAGCAGATGATGTGAATGCACCACTGCAACTACAAACACTTCAGATTACATGGGTTCACTTTATACCAACACATTCTTCGATGGTTTGAACATCACAGATTGATATTTAGTTTGTGATCAAGCTGAAGACCGTAGAATAGGAGAACCTTTACTGGAGTAGACAGTGTCAGCAACAATGGACATGCATTGTTCAAGGAAATCTGAAAGTGGAGCACAAGGTGTTCCACACCAGTAGTACTTACATTGATTAACAATAGAAAACATGACTCAGGACATTATACATTCCAAAGTTTTTAACCCTAAGCTGATTACGGGGAATAAATGAAACAGAACAGAGAGACCATTTACAGGGATTATATTTCTTTAACAAGTGAAAATGTAAAATTTAACCAGATGCAACCACATGACCAAAAATGTGTAATAAGATACATCATCAAGCAAGAACAAATTCAAATATGATATAACATCATGATGGAATTGTACAATAGCACTGACATATATAAGTTTATTTATTAGATGAGTGATCATTATAGGGATTGTGATCTATCTCCAGAGTACAAAATGTAACTACTAACTAGAAGGGGAATGTTATGAAAAAAAATTCCCCCTTAATCACTCATATTGGTGACAGATCAAGCCCACAAAGGAGGAACAGCTTTCTTCCAAGTATAGCCAAGGAAAAACAGATAAAACAAATCTTCAACAAGGCTTACCAAATTCTTTTTTGATTCTTGAGTCGTGGTGGGTGATTTTAGCCTAGCAAACAACTCCTGGATAAATGTACTGTCATCCTTTAATGAAGAGACAACCTAAAAAATAACAGCAGACAACCATAAAGACAACATTCACTAAACAAAATGATGTTTCCATTCTTTGTTAATGAAATCTTACGTAGGCATTGTTTGAATGTATTATGGAGTTAAGATTTGCACCAATACCCTCATCCAATAATCTAGCCAGAACAACATCCTGAAAGTGAGAAGGGAAGGTAAAAATCATATTGAAGAGGAAAGAAATCAGCCATGAAAGCATAATAAAGACCCAAACCTTCAAAAAACCAACTCTATATGTCTGATGAATCTTTGACAACACAACTGGATCTTTTATAGGTATAGCCTACAAGATAAAACAGGCAACATATTAATAGGAAGAAAAATCCTATGACATTTACAGAGTAAAGATCCACCTAACTTACAGCTCTCCAAAAAATAAAAAAGGAATAGCGTACGTATCATACCTCCTTAAAAACAACATGCTCTTTCAAGAATTTACGATGATGTTGAACATGGGGAAGCTCTGGATCATCTGCATATTGCTAAAACAAGTGGTTCAGAAAAGGTGGAGGGAAAGAATGAAGAAATGAAATTGTCTAAATCACTTAAATCAAATTTAAACCTTTATTTGCCCTGAATACAGCCAACAAAGTATTATAAAATATTAAAGCAAAACCACAGGAGAATAGACATGAAAAAGACTAAACACTTACACTCGAGGGCACCAATAATGTCCACTATAAAGTCATCACTAAAAATTCTCTCAAAAATCGCTGGACTATTTAGCAAAACTGCAATGCAGAAACATATCACTAGAATGAATGAAACATGATTCACAAAATCAGGATCCAAGTGAAAATGGTGTAAAATTGAAAACTGACCAATCCCTTTGACTATTTTGAAAATCATGTGAAGGCCATCAATATTTTCCAAGTCTTCGCACATTCTGAATACTTCCATTAGTTTCCGAAAAAACTCTTGCTGCAATATAAACCCCAATGAAAAGGAATGTACAGATATATAACATACTAGAAGAAGAGCAGGGAGTGCAGCTCAGTGTGACAGAGTGATAGCACCATTAATTATCACATGCATTCTATTTATATGAACAATTATGATACCCAAATTACAGAAAATTTGATTATATAGAGGAACTGGGATAAGGACTGTCCTAGGTCTGTGATATGCACCATTACAGTAAACTCTCTAACCAAAACATCAATAAAAACAACTATAAAGATCAAGACTTGAACGAGAGGAGAGATCACCAAATTATGCAAAATGAAGGTCACCAGTGTACCGAATGAAGACAAAACATGCACAATCACAAGAGTTTTATGTTAGCTTACATCACTTAATATTAGTTCTGTAAGCCGCAACTGATCTGCAAAGCCAGTGTCAACGACAGTCTGCAAACCAAAAGAAAAAATCAACCAAAAGACATTGAGTTTAATGTTATGCATGCATGTATGATTACTACTCTAGAAAGATATAAACAAAAATGTTAGAAATCCCACATTCACTAGAAATATGTTCATAGTGTATAAACGTGTGCAAACCTCTTTTACAAGCTAGTTTTATGATATTAAGTTAGGTTTAAAGTCTCACTTTTTAAGCAGAAAATCGTAAGATTAACATAATGTCCAAACCTTTAAAATCAAAGGAAGTGTTGAAAGCTCAACAGCAGGCAACTCCCTTGGTTCACTATTGACACTGTGAAATGGCTCATCTGAGATATCCAGCAAAAAAATCAGACTTAGTCAATAAACCCATAAACAAGTACATAAATAGCACAATTCTGCAGTATACATTACATTCCTCTGTTGCAGAAGCTAAAATTAGCTCATAGAAAATAATATTCATTGGTGATTTCTTGAACATTCAAATATTGATACAAAACATAAGCACATCCAACATAGAGCTGGTAATGAGATTAAATTCGCATTACTTACTATTTAATGTATTAAAATGCATATTCCTCTGCACATTGCAAATATGGTCCCTAAACAAAACACGTATGTTAATTAAGCTCAATATACAGCAGCAGAAAAACGCAACTTAATAGACAATCATAAGTTAAGTTTTAACCATATGTAAGAGCAACCACTAGTCTCTTGAAAGCTAAGTGCCAGTTCTGTAGCATATTCTGGATCTCTCCATGAGATGATTGTATCTGAAGAGCAAAAAGCATATCCATCAAACTGATAAAACAACAACCCCTTATATTTCAAGCATAAATGAATGACAACTTCCCTTTACTGAGAAAGAGAGGGAGGAAGCATAAAAGCTACTAACTACCTTCTTGTTTCCTATAAATATCATCAGAACTGATGCGATGCAACAGTATGGTCTCATTATCGTCTTCATCATAAACAAATAAGCCCAGCTCTTCTGATCGCTGCATTAAGATTTATACTTAATTATGTTCGATGCAAGGAATCTCGAATTTTGTCCAATGAGAAAGAAAAAGAAAATATTAAAACCAGGTATAAATGACAATGTATATCTTTAAAAGAGTATTAAATTTTGAAAGATATTATATTTTTATTTTGGAGGATTGTAAGTACAATGTATATATTTATGTGCTTGTTTATGCTAAATATCAAAACTGTAACGCTCTAATTAGTAGTAGAATTATACTAATATAGGGTGTTACAACTTCAACTTTAATGCATCCATATCCACATTGCAAACCCACTACTAAATAAAAAATAATAATCGAAGCAATTAAATACATTTCAAATTTCTTATAATTTAGAAGTCATCAATCTAAACACTACCTGAGGGAAAACAAAGCAGCTAAAAGTGATGGGCAGGTCATTCACTAATGAAAGCTTCAAGCAAATCAAAAGCCTTTTTTCCACTAAGTGTAACAAACTACTCGAATTAAATGATGCCATTAACCAAGCTGTCATGTCACAAATTAAAGCATAAAAAAAAAGATTTACAAACCTCTAGATAATCAACAGAGACATGACCAGTACCCTGGTCATCCCATTTCCCTTCATCATTCAGACGATATACCTTAACACGCTGAAATCCAATTAGGAGAGAGATTAAGTAAAAAGAAATGAACATGTGTGCTTCTTCACAACCACACATTATAGCAATACAGAAGAAAACGCTGATAAGAGCATATTGCATGTCAGAATTCCAAAATACATAAATTGTATTACAATATAAGTAAAGACAACACAAAAAACTATATGCATAAATCTTTAGCAGACAGCTACGGTCCCATGAAAATATCTATTATTCATGTTATTGAATATGTGAAATCTAAATTAATTATAACGTATTAATTCAAAAACAATCTAAATACTCTGCTATAAAGAATGTGAAGCAACTAGGAAATAAAAAAAAGGCCAAAAAGGAAAATGTTTTGTATGAGCCAAATGAAACAAGAATGCCCAAACTTCAGAAATTGGTACGAGAAAAATCAGAAGAACATCAAACAAGAAAAGAAATATATAATAATCGCAAAGTATAACAAAAATATTTTTTCTTCCAAGTTGATAGTAGTTAATAAACATGAAGCACTGAAAATTAATATTACCATTATTATGAATTCTCAGGCCAAAACTATACAATTTCTGTCTTCAGTTCTGAAGACCAAGTGGATAATGTTTAGGCTTCCTAACTTATCAACAAACATCGTTTGCAATAATTTATCTCAAAAGAGTACTAAAGTATCTTTTCAAGTTAATCTGTAAAGATTAAAGGAGACAGATTCTGTTAATTTCGAAAGCTAGTCTTAACTGTTTGAGTAAATTGGCACAAGAGAAGAATATAATTGAAATGTAACAAAAGTTTGAACATGCCTCACACGAGAACACGAAAACCATATGATCTACTTTCCACAGATGCAATAAGCATGTTTCACAATAAAACCAGCATTAAAGCACTAAAATGATAAATATACTACTATTGAGTACCAATCTTTTAATACAGAATATGTTTTTGGGTTCACAACATGTAAATTCTCATGGCTTAATTAATAGTTTATTACATCGAGCTTCCTATTCTACAAAATGCGGGACTCATAAAGGATACTAGACATCGTGTTCTTGATTTTGTTGATCGTTTCCCAAGTGATTAATATGACTCAAATGTAATCAGATTTAGATCATTCGAATACTAATACCAGATAGTTCTTTCCTCACTGTAATGAGGGTGTTTTGCGATAAAACCAACGTTAAAGCACTAAAAAGACAAGTATAGTACTTCTGAGTGTTGATCTTCGAATAAAAAATCAGTTCTACTAGCTTACAATATGTGAATTTTGATTATTAATGAAAGTGATTGATAAATTCTCATAAAAAGTTAAACTAAGTAACTGACCAGTCTTCTACACATAAGCAGAACAAGTAGGTGAAAGAAAACAAGCCAAAAGACAAACAACTACACAAACATCCAATTAAAATTCCAGAGAAACTATAACAAATGGATATATTATTATATTTTTAGATTTAAGTAGGATACCAATAATCACTAGGGAACCAATCATCAGTATTAAGAACACAACACCGAGTATCCTATTATGAGTCTCGGATTGACTAGGATAGGAAGCTCAATGTAGCAAACTAGAAATTTAACCATGAGACTCCACCTAGTGAACTAGTCTTTCCAGTCGGCTTCTCCTAATGTGCCTAAGGCATAACAATTCACGTTCAAACATTGATACAGTGGACTGAGTACAATTTCAACTCTGAATAGCAGGTGGTAGCAAACACATCACCACTGGCTGATTACAGGGTATTGACAATAAAAAAGGTTGAGAAAAGTAAAAAAGGGAAATCAGTGTAACTCGCTGAAAAAAAAAATACTGTGTACATTTAATGACCACCAAGCTAACAGCAGCAAATCATAACAAGACTATAAATTGGACCACAAATCCATAACTAGCTCACTGCACAGTGACATTACAACAACTGCACAAATTCTAACCCACCGTATACAAATTCAAACGGAGAATACTATCCAACCAAATTGCAGCCAAAATCCTGGGATATACCAAAAATTCATTTCAGGCTCAAATAGGTCTGCGCATATCTAAGGATTTCAAATCAAAAATTCCAACACTGTTGGATCCTTGTCAAATAACTACAGCTCAAAAGAGCACGAGCCCAACCGCGATAACCTCCAATAACCTCCAAGACAAGGTCTGAAGGAAAAAACTATATTCTTAACCTTCATTTCAATTTCTAACATCCTAAAAGTCCAGGGTATAATTTCCAAGAAATTATAACCAGATATTAATATAACAAGAAGTGTATATCTAGCCTACTTGCTTGGATACTTTAATTGGCACCTAACAAACCCAATTCTCTAATAGCATAAAGCACCGAACCATGGTTCAATTGGTAACCAGTCCGAGACGATTCAAAGTCAATATCTTATGAGATGAACTTGCTACCATACACACGCAACGGAGGAAGCACATCAGGACCCGAGTGATACCATATGAAAACCAATCCAAATGAATTTACGAAAGCTAACACTTGAGTACATCAAAAGGCTCCAAATAAATTAAATCGAAGTCCAAACAACATCAAAAAAGCGAAAAAACTGCAGAGACTAGATTCTAGGGAAAAGCATAAGGTATCAAATTACAATAGAGAAGCTTGCCTGCATCGAATTAGTGTTAGCCTGTGATTTCTCCGGCGCTCCCATCGCAGCTCCTCGGAATTGAAGCAAGAACGGGCACACTCAATCTTGGGGGCTTCGAATTAGGGTTTTTGAGGAGAAGGAGAATGAGAAGGAAAACAATTACAGCAAAAGAAGTAAGTTTCGCGGGATCAACAGGAAACCCTAACCGCCATCAACATAGCAGTGCGTGAACTTTCTCCTCTCCCTCTTATCTCTCTCTTTCTCTCTCTCTTCTCTCTCCCCTTAAATATTTTCCTCTGTGCAAGACTGTCCCCGACCTTCGATTAAGCAAAAAGAGAAGTAGAAAACTCTTAACGCATTGAATTAATGGCATGGAATCGCATTAATGCCCTTGGAGGTTTCGGAAAAATTACAACTGGACCATTGACTTCAGTGCGATCCGTGCGATTGCGCGCTTCTTTCTTTCTTTCGCAATTTAATCACATGGCATGGGTATTACGGACTGTTTGGAATTTTGGAAAATCTATACAAAAACGATTAATCGAGCGATTGTGGGTTTACACGGTCACGCCGCTATGCCTCCTGTGTTTTCAACTTTCACGTCACTGCTGCTCTTTTTCTTTTAGAAACTAAAAATAGGATTGAGTTCAAAAGAAAATTAAAATAAATATTAAATCATTTAAAATATATTTTATTTGTTTTTTCTTCTTTTATTAATAATAATATATTATGTTTTTTCATTCAAATTGACTAGTAACCGACATATTTTAATTTGCGACTGTGTTCGTATTTTTTAACTTTTATACAAATTTAAATTAAGATAATAATAAATATGTAATTAATTTTTAAAATAATTATTAAATATAAAATTTATAAAATAAAATATGTAATTAAAAAAATTATATAATTATTTAAAAAAATATATTTTTTGAATAACAGTTAAAAATAAATTATTTATAAAATAATTAAAAATAAAATGAAAATTATAAAATATACATACAAAATATAATATTTCTTTATATATATATATATATATATATATATATATATATATATATATATATATATTTTATAAACATATATAATTTATATTTTTTTTATTTTTTTTATTATAAAAATAAAAATATTTTTTTAAAAAAATAAATAAAGATTATGGTTTACTTAAATGAAAGCTAAATTATTTCTCAAACTTTTTTTACTAACATAAGTGAGTTTTAGGATGAACATCCTAACTAAGTGATATCTGATTTGACCAATTAGTTTTACATGTTGTAACAGATTACTAAAAATATATTTGAGTGTAATTAATTGATATTGATTTGAAAAAATGACATTAGTCATTCAATTGCGGAAACCAGTGACTCTGAAAGTGAATTCTTCCTTCAATTCCATATCTATTATATCTCAATCCTTTTTCACTTGAAAGAAGTTAAATATATATATTTTTATTTTTTTATACTTTATTAATTATCTGTACTATTTTTTAATGTGTATAGATTATTAATTGAGACTATTTATCATGTGTATTAAGTAGTCACATTTAAAATTTTACAGTGGGTCCACATGTTCTCTTCGCACGGGTTTGAACAATGTAAACAAGTTTTTGTTTAGTTTGAGAAATCACTTGAGTTACAAGAACAGTGACTAAGCTAGGATTTCAGGGAATAACTACCAAATAAGTTTATATTTTAATTAAAAATCCTTAAATTAAGATATTGACTAATGAAACTGAAGACTATTTGATACTTATTTCACATAAAAAAGTCATTATGGGATAAACATGTATTATTTTAATAAAAATATTGATTTGGAAAAAATAAATATGATGGTATTAATATTCTTAATTATAAATATCCAACAACCTACTACTTTTTCATTTAACTTTGTTGTTATAATGAATACTAGATTTATATTTCAGTTTTTAGTTCTAATTTAAAATTGGATTTCATTCTTACTTTAATTTTTAACGTAATTTAGTCATCAAATTTTATAAATAAATATATATAATTTTTTTAATCTAATTCTGCGATTCTTTTTCTTTTATATTTATGTTATTTACATTATTCGACAGGTTTAAGTTCAAATATCAAAAACATTATTTATGATATAAAAAAAGTTAATCTTGTAATGTTATTATAATTTTATTCATTATTTTTTTTTAGTTTTGAGACTAAAATATATCAAAATCTATAACAAAAATTAATTCTTATTTCACATTTTAATTTAAGAATTAAAAATATATTTAACTTTATATTTAATAAAGTGAGGAGGAGTGTTAAGTCTTAAGTTATATGTTAAATTTCCATTATCCATTATTAAATCTTATAAATGTTAAAATATTTTTTGAAATTTATACAAATATTTTTTTTCTATGTGTTTTTCTTCCGTGTATCACCTTAACACAAGTAAAAAAAATAAATAAATTACTTCGTAAAAGTTTTTTAAAGGAATTTCACAATTTTTCTTAAAAAATGTATAGTTTAATTAATTTTAATATATTTATAGAATGTTTGATATCTCACATGGGTTAAAGATGAATTCAAGTTATATTATATAAGTAGAAACAAAACTTATTTTATCAAATCAATAGTATAATTGAGTTAAACTTAAACATATTATTTTAATACGGTGGTAGAACCATAAGAGTTATTCTTAATCGGAATTTAAAAATTAGACTTATGTATCCCACGTTGTGGCATTTTCAATTATCACATTCGATGTAATGAGTGTATTAATGACACCTCACATATATAAAAGCAAATTATATATAAGTGAGGTAAGCTTTATTTTTATACAAAAATTATGTAAAGTCAAATTGTATTTAAACTCGTTTATATAATATATAACATTAAATTGATATATATATATATATATATATATATATATATATATATATATATATAAATATATATATATATATATGTGATGTATGTGTTCTGTGTCACGTAATAGTTAAATGTCACTTAATCTTATGTGTGAATGTTGAGTGTCATTGTCTTAATTATTGTAATATTTATTTTTTTTATTCAATTCTCATTTTTTTGTATTGAACAATGTACCTCTTTTAAAATATAACCAAATTAATAATCAAACCTAATTATAACTCATATAATATATATATATATATATATATATATATATATATAAAAATATATTTTATACTTTATACATCAGATCATCTCGCCTCTTGCCTAAATATTAAAATTAATATTATTTTTTAATTTAAATTCAAAGAAATACTTATTTTAAATTTGATCAAAATATACATGTCCATATTCTCTTGCAAGCAAGTTGACCATTAACAACAAGATCCAACTCACCTTCAAAGAGAATGAAAAACAAAATATTAAAAATGAAAATGTAAAGTTCTCATTGTAATTATTAATATATTATAATTTTTTAACCTAACTTGTCTACTTAAATTATTTATAAATTAAATAAAATTTATAATAATATAACAAGTTTTGTAATCTATTTAATTTTATTGGCAGGAAAATTGAATTCAACTATATTTTGGTATAAGACAACATTGTTTAATTTTAAAAAATTATAACTTAATTTAATCAAAATATAAATACATTAACCGAATTGGCACCTGGTATTAACACAATCACATAACATAATACAAAGCTAACATTTGAAAAAAAAAATACAAAAATATTATGAATTGACCGGTGACATTTACAAAGATGAATATAATGTCATTTATACAAATCAAACAAAAAATATTAAATTAAATTGAATTATCACAAAATTAAACTTAACTCAAAAAAAAAAGAAACTAAATTGAACGAATTCAACAAGAAACAAAATAGTCTTTATATTTCCTATTATTTTAAATTATTAGATAACTTGAAATAATATGCTGATAGAAAAAAATATTTCAAACAACCAATTGACCCACCCTCCATGTTAGTGATTAAAACTTATTTTATTTTCACTTAATCATTACAAACAATATTGATTCTACCATTGTTGTCACTTTTAGTTAATTGTCATCATTTATCACTTTTGTTGTGGAGATCGCTTATACAGAGTCAAAGATATTATCTACTAAGTGTATGGAAAAGTCAAAATAATACACTAAAATTTTATAATGTTATCGTTGCCACTAATAAAAAAATAATATATAATTTAATATAATTATAACTAAAAAAATTGTTTATATCTAACAAATTGTCTTTTAAATTATTGAACTTATTAATAATTAAATCAAAAATAAAATTTTTAGTTATAGATTTTAAATGTAAATAATAATATCTTGTACCAAAAAATTATCTTACATTTTATTTCACAGTCTTATTTTTTATAACAATCATCATATGGAAAGAAATTTTTCTCGAAGACTCTCTTTATTTTTATCAAAGATGGATATATTTCAAAAGAAATATATAATATTTCCAAATACAAATAATTAAGAACATTAGCGGTAATATAATGAAGTTTAAATTTTAAAGTAATTTATTATAGAATATGATATTAGCAACTTAATTACCAAAGTATCAATTCATAATAAGTAAATAAAAAGGTGATGATAAATAATATCATATTTTAAAATTAAATAATTATTTAAGTTTCATCTACAACAAAAATTTTGTAAAAGACTTATACTTAAAAACAATGAGAATATGTTATATAATTTAATAAGTTACGTGCGAAGATAGTTTTAGGAGGATCAAGGCCCTTTACTCACTAAAAAAATCTATTGTCGATTATATACATTGTCTAATTAATTTAATCATTATCATTATTATCTTTACCACTGTCGCATCCTATTAATTCTTAATTATTATCATCATATGCATCAAACACATAATAAGGTTATATGGTTTTATAGTTTTATTTATGTCATAGTAAGATTCCACCTACTTTGAAAAACACGTTATAAAAGTAAGTATTTTTTTTTTTAATCCTAACTTATGTATCTACTTATAAAAATTAACATATGTTTTATGTTTTCAAAATTTTATTAAAATTGTGGATAAGCCTAGAAGCTAAAGGTTAGAACTCATTTAGTTTAAAGTTATTAATTTTTGTATGTCAACTTATGATTTTGATATGTGTTTGTTTTATTTGTAATGTTTAGTGTAACAAACAAGAAGATTCATGAGAATTGTATATATTAGTTTAAAATATATGTTGAAACTTAAGTGTTATTAGATATAAATGTAACTCCAAAATTGTGTTGAAATTATTATGAAACTGCTATGGGAATTTTCTGATTTGTAGGTATGGGAATGTTGTAAAAACAATCAAATTTAAACAAAAAAAACAGAGCAATTTGACGTTCGGTGGTGCTCTGACAGACGTTATTTAATATTTGAGCTTACCATGGCCGACGTCATTTAGCGTATGTCAGAGCCCAACAGAAGTCAAATTGCTCTGTTTTTTGGCTTCATTTAGCGCAAAAATGGACGTCTGCTGCTTTTGTTAAGTGACGTCTGTTCTGTTTTCTGACGTTATTTTGACGTCACCCAGTACGACATCGATGTTTGAGCATACGTCAAAGGTCGAAAGTATCGAATGTTAAAAAACTTTTTTGTGTTAGTGAATGTACATACGACACTCTTATTCTACAATCTTATTGTCCTATTTTTCATCATAATCTATAAGATTATATTTTTATTATTGAAAGAATCTTATTTATCTCGGAAGACTTGTTAAAAAGACTAAGATCTCCTCTTACCACAAATTTTGTAGACAAGATTTTATAACGAAACTCAAAGTCAAACCAAGTGAGGTAGTGGCTCAAATTTTTATCCACCTAGAAACTCAAAGTCAAACCAAGATTTAAGCATTTTTTATAAAATAAAATATAAATAAACTATGCACAAAATTCTAACTTCTTAAAATTAGTTCATCCCTCTTGTTTGTAAGTAGGATATTTCTTTGTTTTACTAAGTTGTGTGACTTTTTTTAAGGTGTGATTACATATTCTAACAAAAAAACTTACAAATCATACATCTCAAGATAACTACCGTTTACATAATTTAATTTTTAATAGCTTCACAAAAAAAAAATGGTTAATCTATTTTAAGATTTGAAAACAAACCTCACCACTTTGTTGGGGATTCGGAAAAAATAACTGGTAGACCAAATACCTATACCATTATATAAAAATTAAGCGTAAATACCTTTTTGGTCCTTATTTTCGTAGTGTTTGTTGCGAATGGTCATCATTTTCACAGAATCTTTAAAATGGTCCTCATTTTTACCGAATGTTTAGAATGGTCCTCATTTTCGCAATTCGTGTTTTATTTGGTCATTTTTTGTAATGCCGTTTAAATCATTAACGGAGCATTGTACATGTGACACGATTTGTATTAGGGTGTATTACGTGTAATGTACATGTGGCTTAATTAGATATTTGAGGATAAATAAGTGAGCTAGGGTTTTGGTAGGGAATGTTTGGGCAGTGGGTGAGTTTTGGCAATCTTGTTCCTCCATTCCCAATTGGTATTGCTGCAATCTTCTTCTTCCTGCAATCCCATTATATAGGTATGTTACGGTCCCAATCTTCTTCCTTTTTCTCTGGTTGTAATCGTTGGAGGCAACCGTGTTGTATCACTTCGTGCACTGTTGGTGGTTCAATGAGAAACGAATTAACCCCGATTTGTAGTTGCAGAGAGATGACTGCTTTGAGGATGACAAGAACTCCAAAGAATATTGGTAGAAAATTTTGGGTACAATCTATTTTTATTTTGGGTTAAGTATGTTTTTAGTCCTTGAACTTTGATCCAAATTTGGAATTCGTCCCTGGTCGAAACTTTAATAAATTTTGGTCCTTAAACTTTTAAAATGATTGAATATAGTCCTTTTAACCCAATTTTGTTAACTTTTTTTCAACATGTGGAATGTGTTTCATGTTAATATTGGAGTTGTTTATGCCGTTTGACACATTCTAAGCTCAATATTTATTGAGAAATGCATTCGAAACCTAAAAAAAAGTTAACAAAATTAGGTGAAAAGGACTATATTCATTCATTTTTAAAGTTTAGGAACTAAAATTTATCAAAGTTTTGACCAGGGACGAATTCCAATTTTTAGTCAAAGTTCAGAGACTAAAAACATACTTAACCCTTTTATTTTTGTGTTAATAATAAATTGGTTTTAATTTTTGGTTTATTGATTTAAAGAGTGGTGGTTCTAATAATGTGGGCTGCAACTTTTTCAAATGGTGGTGTTGATGAAAAGGATGAATGAGGCAGATTAATGATTTGGAAAAGGATGTCCACTTCAATTTCATCTTCCACTTCAACATCACTGTTCAGACCACTGGCATCCCCAATCTCTACTTCAGCAGCCTCTTCACGGGCCTCTACTTCACCACTGTGGTGGACAATAACATTGAACCTATCATCACTCATTGTCCTAAAGTAAATTAAACAGATAAAAAAGATGTATTATTAAGCATACCTTAACGCAATGGGGGACCACTGCTACAATCAATTACAAATAAAATAATGGAAACCATTACACCAACATCGACAACCGACAAACAAACCAACTAAAATAATACCCCACTGAACCCCACTTACAGACACAAACTACACAAAATCATGGAAGTAATTTAGAAGCCATGCAGAACATCACAACAATCAAAAGACAAACAAACCCAAAAATAGAATTACGAAAACCCTAACCCACGAGCAAGCACAACCCAGAAAACCCTGAACCCACTTACCTCGTTGATGATGATTAACTAAAAAATTGAAATGAAGAGTGCTACTGCAATCCAATGATGAAATAACAAGTATTAGCTGCTTCCTCTGCAAATTTGAACTCAAGAAAGACGAAGATAAAGAAATTTCTCTAATTGCAAAATTTCCCCTAAATTAAAAAAATTAACGTTAATTAGCTACCTGTACACTACACGTAACACACCCTAATACAAACCGTGCCACATGTACAATGTTCCGATAATGATTTAAACGACGTTACAGAAAAGGACCAAATAAAACACGAATTGCGAAAATGAGGACCATTCTAAACATTCGGTAAAAATGAGGACCATTTTAAACATTCTCTGAAAATGAGGACCATCCGCAACAAACACTACGAAAATGAGGACCAAAAAGGTATTTAAGCCTAAAAATTATAACTGATAATTATAGTAAATTCTTTATATTTAAAAGCATAACCTAAATTTGAATGGTGACTTAAAATTGATGTAACCTACAAAAAAATTTATTACAACAGTGTTATTATGAAAATTCAAATATGAGGATTTTGATGACTATCACTCTTTTTATTAATAGTGATTTTTGGTTATTAAAGATAAATAAAATTTAATTAAGAGAGTATAATTCTATGGGTTATAAATGATAAATCGTAATTCTTTATTTGTCCTTTGAACATAAAAGGTACTTAGGATCCTTACTAATAGTATACTTGAGTATCGAGAGAGTGAGGATATGCATAAAACTTAATAAAATTGTCATGTCACAGACGTATGCGTGAATTTAGTGGTCACATTTTTGTGATGAAAGCCATTATGATCTTGATATGAATAATAGGAATGTTGAAACAACAAAAATACAAGACAAAGATGGTGAAATGGGTTGTTCTAGCTTTAAGAACATTTCAAGCTCATGAAAGAAACACAAATGACTTTAGCCTAGTGTGATGAGACACATTTCCTCGTAATGAAGAAAGTGACGAGGTTTCAAGATTGTGTCAACTTGTTGCGGTTTAGTACAGATAGTGAATTCCCTCCCACATTCACAAAGAAATGACATCTGTGAAAATGGTCATGTGTGGAAGTTCCATTTATCATAATTCATTTTAATTTTTATCGAAATTTTTATGTTTTAAAATATTTAATAAATTGTAAAAATAGTATTATTGAGGAGACAACACAATATTGTTCTCTTATAATAAATACAAAAATTAATATTAGAAATTAAAAATAAGTAATAAATTAACAAAGTAATAATTGATAAGTTGTTGAATATAAAAAAAGATGGTAAAGTAGAGGAAAAAAATGAAAAAAATGTGAATAATAACGAAAAGTTCAAAGCAAACAAAAGTAGTTGATCGACCGCTCTTTGATTTCTCCGCCTCTTTCTTCTTCCTTCTCACTGTTCCTAACTCCCAACGGACTCCTCGAGGTTTCATTCACTCTCTTATACTCTTGTACTCTTTAGCTCTCTCAGATCTCGTTTTCTTCATACATCTACACTTCACCATTTCCATTTCCTTCTTCCTTCAAAATGCAATCCTCGCTTTCACTCTCGTTCTCTGCCACCTCCTCCTCCGCCGCCGCCGCCGTCTCCAGATCACGCCAGTCCTCCCACTTCCCCGAAGTCACGCCTCTCAATCTTCGCTTCTGCGGCTTGCGGCGTGAGGCATTTGATTCAGGTCTCTCTGCTTCTCTCAACCGCCGCCACTCCCACCTCCCTCGCAGCTCTCACTCCGCCGCAGTATCGGCCGCTCTCTCCACCAATGGCAGCCCTCCCAAGTCGTTTGACTACGATTTGCTCATTATCGGCGCCGGCGTTGGTGGCCACGGCGCCGCGCTTCATGCCGTCGAGAAGGTTCGATCTCGGAAAACATAAACACGTTCCAACTTGTTATTGCGAGATCCCTAGTCTGATAATCGAATTCGAAACTAAGTTACTAATCCGATATTTTATATGGTGACTATTCTTTATAAAATGAATCCAGAAATAGATAGCCGTTATGGAATGCCGATATTTGTTTAGCATTACATTTTTATGAGAAAGTTTTAACGGAATAACTGCAGGGTTTGAAAACCGCAATCGTGGAAGGAGATGTGGTGGGAGGGACATGTGTGAACAGAGGATGTGTTCCTTCAAAAGCTCTTTTGGCAGTGAGTGGTCGTATGCGAGAACTAAAGAGCGATCATCACTTGAAGTCCTTTGGCTTACAGGTAAGAGCGTTGTATTATGTGCGGATTGTTGTGCAATGATATAAGAGTAATGAATTTAATTTAAATGATTTTTGTATATCACATATAGAGGTGCATGGTAATGTGTGTAGAAGAAAATATGTTATGTATTGATAGGATAAAAATATTTTATTTTGTCATTCAATCACCAAGGTTGTTGACTTTGAGAATAATTATCTTTTACGGTCATACCACAGAATGGTTAACATTTTTATAATATCTGAAAGTCCTGTGAGCCCTGATCTATAATCGGTTGACAACAAGACTACTAAACTCTATCAATGTTATTATCACATGGCAGAAGTGTAGAGTAAGTTACATGATCATTTTGCTTTATTTTTTTCTCATTTTAGGTATCTGCGGCTGGGTATGACAGACAAGGAGTCGCTGATCATGCTAATAATCTTGCTTCGAAAATTCGTAACAATTTGACCAACTCAATGAAAGCGCTTGGAGTAGACATCCTTACTGGTTTTGGAACTATATTGGTAATGTGACATTGATATTATGCTGAGGTTTCTATGTTATTATAATTGTAAATATATAAATAAATATTAGTGTGGTCACTTACTTTGAGTTTGGAGTGTTTGAAAATAGGAAATTATTGGAATGAAATTGATTTAGAGATAAAATTCTTGCAGGGTCCTCAAAAGGTGAAAGTTGGCTCTTCAAACAAAGTAGTGACCGCTAAAAATATCATCATTGCTACCGGGTCTGTTCCTTTTGTACCGAAGGGCATTGAAGTTGATGGTACATATCAATGTTTTCCTTTCCTCATTCTAGTTTTACTGAATTCAGTGCTTTTTAGGCTTGCATTCCCGCTACAATAAAGTAGAAACTAGACTGCTATCGATGGAAAAAGGGGTGATCAATTGTAAGTTGGAGATACTCCTTTAATAGTAGCTGGTAGGATAATAGACTCTATTGAAATCTGCATAAAGAAAATCTTCAGTTTAGATGGATATTCTGATCTCAAATCTGAAAAGTCAATTCAGTGATTCATGCAGTCCTATCTGTACTCATTTTTTAGGGGAAGGGATATGGCCATCTTTGTTTTTTTTCAGAGGTAGCCTGCAACAATCATTATTTCTCTGGCAATTAAATATTTCACAAAGCTCCCCTCTGTATGCTAAACATAAGTATAGATATTCAATGTACAATTTAGCTTACATTTAATTTGAAATTTTAACATTTGTCCCATATTTATGTCATGAGTAAATCTTCTCCCGAATTTATGACACAAGTTTGAGGCTCACGTGTAAATTCAAACCTTGTACCTTTATATTTTTTTTCATCTCTCTAACCTTTATAAGATTTATTGGTATAATTACTTTTTAGTGAAACATCTCCTAAAATTTATCTTCAGGGAAGACTGTGATTACCAGTGACCATGCACTCAAACTGGAGTCTGTTCCTGATTGGATAGCAATTGTAGGAAGTGGGTATATTGGCCTTGAATTCAGTGATGTGTATACAGCACTTGGAAGTGAGGTAGCATATCTTTGTGATGCTTTTTCTTTCTTTTTTGATTACCTTTTGTTCTTGGGCAACATTTACAAATAATTGATCCCGTCATTTGAAATCAGAAAGATGTGGATGTGCTGTTAAATCATGTTGCACTTTATACTTTTTATTTGTCCAAACAGTTAAAAAATATTTACTCTTTATATTACTTCTTTATTTTTAAAATTTATGATCCCCAATTTGTCATTGAAGAGATACAGTAATAATTGGTATTCTGCAGGTTACTTTTGTAGAGGCTTTAGATCAACTTATGCCTGGATTTGATCCTGAAATTAGCAAGTTGGCTCAGAGGGTCCTTATAAATCCCCGGAATATTGATTATCATACTGGAGTTTTCGCAACGAAGGTAACTACATCTTGTAATATTTTATATAATTTTGTTTGGCTACTTTGACACGCTGCAGTCCTCATGTTTATTGTATATATAGATCACACCTGCAAGGGATGGAAAACCTGTCTCGATTGAACTTATTGATGCCAAAACTAAGGAGCCAAAGGAGACTTTAGAGGTAACTTAATCTTTTCTTGGAAGCTTTTCGGTTTATGTATATATTATTAATTGTTAACATTTTTCCCATACGAGGGAGAAAATTATTAATTGTTATTAGAACTTGGAAGAATATATATATAAAATGTTATATTGTTATTGTAACTTAGAATCTCTAACGGGTAGTTCTCATGTTTCATTATTTTTTATTGCATTCTAACTTAATTAATTCAATTAGAATTAGAAGTCTAAGTATAAATAGAAGCTAGTGCTTAGTATATATGTTATGATACACCATTTCGCTGTAGTATTGTCCGTGTTTCCCTACCTAAACCTCATAATTTCACCCCAGTGTGAAAGTAATCACTGGAATATGTCTGAACTCTTGAAGCAGTTGCATAATCCATATAAATTCACAAATGAGTTGGCCATAGCTTTGCACATTGCTTCTGCACTAAACCATGCAATAATATTCTGTTTCATATTTTTCCATGTGATAATATTATCTCCAATGGACAATGTACAAAAAGATGTGACAGGAAAAACCTGTTGGATAGTGTCAAAGCCTTGTAAAGAGGAGGTAAAGTAGAAAGTTTCTTTGAAAAAGGTAACATCTGCAACCATATAATGCCTTTTGGTGCTTGGAGAATAACATTGGTGCCCTTTCTGTAGACAAGATTTCTAAGAAAGACATATTTCACAGCTCGGGCTGATAGCTTATCCAAACTTGGTGATACATCATGAACAAAGCAAGTAGGACAAAAAACGTTAGGAGAAACATGATATAAAAGTTCATTTGGAAAAATTATAGAATGAGGAGTTTTATTTTCAAGAGAGGAGGAAAACATTTTGTTTATGAGAAAGCAGGAAGTAGCCTTAGGTCCATTTGCTAAAGTAATTAGATAAGGAAACTTTGAGGAGATATTGAGGGGAATAAGAAATCATTACCAGCGATGTGATCAAAAGAACCTTATCAATCAACCATGGGCCTTGATTATCCACATATTGAGAAAACAGGCCATTGAGGTACTAAGTGTAGAGTGGTTGGGCTTATCGGATCTGAGTTGAAGGTATTTATGATATTCATCTTCAGAAAGCTTGTGCTCAACTTTTTGACTTGGATACATTGACTGTTCTCTCAGGAAAAACCATGCAAGGAGTACCATGTTTCCTGAGTGTCCCATTTCTTATAACAAGAACATTGAGGTAAAAAACTCTTGCTGCCAAATCCACTTCAACTTTCACGTCCTCCTCTCCCCTGTCTAGACACCGTAGTAGATGATTCAATAGATTCAACAAAAATTTCATTCTTTTTAAGAGTAGGTATACATGTAATTAAACTTTCCATTCAAGGTATCTATGGCCAGTCAGAATTTGATCATAGGCATGATCAAAGTATGGATTCATAATAGTCCATAGAATCAAAACCACAAACACGATCATGTTTATGCTTTATTCCTTCCCATGAATTAGCTTCAAGGAACATCTTCAACTCTTCCAAGGTTGCTTTGGCTTGTGCCATGAAGGATGTTATGTCATCTCATCGTGCTCAGTTTGTTTAAGAGATGTCAACTTTTGGGCTGCATCGTGTAGACGTTCAACATCATTGGCAAAAAAGTTCATGGCCTTCTTTCAAAAATTGCAACAAGTCTTAAAAGGTCTGAAGGTTCCCAAAAAATATTGGGTTTCACATACTGCCATAACACAACAGAGAGTGAACCCACTAACTATTATTGACAGCAAAAGTAGCCCTAACTATGAGTTCACTGAAAAATTCTCGGTGGCTGCTGGTGGTGGACAGCAGAGCGGGACTGTACCTACTTTGATATCAACTTGATATATTGAAAGAGAAGTCACTTGCTGATATTGGCACTCAGCTGTATTTTATATACATACATATATATATATATATATATATATATATATATATATATATATATATATATATATATATATATATATATATATATATATCAAAA
>Ga0214545_1002338_pt1 | contig 36502 bp, 28 predicted proteins | sample CNSS4metaG_FD_160064 | JGI IMG/M metagenome (GOLD analysis project Ga0214545, IMG submission 160064) | Root nodule microbial communities from cowpea collected in UCLA plant growth center, Los Angeles, California, USA - CNSS4 | ecosystem: Host-associated > Plants > Roots > Nodule | place: USA...
GACTTGCTTTATTTTTATGGTTTTTCCATAGTTTTCCAAAAATAACTGTGGTGGCGACTCCCAATCTCTTTTTAAACCCGTTTTATTTTTTCGGTTCGCCTTCCCGTCACGATTTCGGTTGCGACAAAACCTTAAAAATTCCAAAGTCATTCTTCTGTATAAGTAAGTTATTGTGTAAAACTTTAAAAGGATATTTTGGTCTTTATAAAATTTGTTATATGCATTTATACTATCTTAATTAATATATTTAATTATTTCAACTTTCAATGTAAAAATGAAGGAACCAATGCAATGTAAAAATGAAGGAACCAATTATTTCATCCTTAACCAGTGCCCTTAGGGCATTGGTTAGCATTCTCCAAGTATAATTTATCTTTTTTTCATCTTTACATATAACTTCCTTTTTATCACCTTTAAAAAAATGAATTTATAATGTTATTGTTCATCGATATACTTTTTTTAAATTATATTAAAAAATAATTTATCATAATCTAATAAAAGATTGAGAGAAATAATTATTAGAAGAAAAATATATTATAATCAATTCACAATTAAAAATCGACAGTAAAAAATGCATAATACATTATTTTTTGCTTCTATACTCATAAAAGTGAGTATACAAAAGGCTCATGAGATAAAAAATAATTTTAATAACTATTAAACTAATATTTCATCATTAAGTAAGGTAAGAAAAAGTTACGTTTTTTTCTTCGAGAAACGAAGGAAACAAATGAGAAATAAGAGCAAAAATAATGAGTATGTGTCTAACTTCATTTTGTTGACAAAAGGAAGAAGATGGACATCTTCCTTCAATAAGGAGTTTTGATGATGATGATGATGACTTCTAAAGAAGTATGGATAACTTGATGATGATGCATGAAAAAATGTGGAAGACTTAAAAGAATGCTCAGATTCAAGAGATACATTGAAGACTAGTACATTTTATATTTAAAGTTCTTATTGTAATAAGCTTAACTTTCTCTAGTTAGTTGTAAGATTGCTAGAACAATAACCAGCTCGCAACTCCTTTGAGAAAAACTAAATTTTTGTAAAAATCAATGTGGTAATCGATTACCAACTTATGATAATCGATTACCCAATCAAAACTTTTATTTTACGAAAATCCACTTAAGATAATCGATTACCACGAATAACTGACAGTTATAACGGCTCTTAAAAAATGATTCAAAATAATCAATTACCATTTATGGTAATCGATTACCACTGACAGTTATAATTTGGTTCTTCAAAAACGACTCGAAATAATCGATTACCATTTCTGGTAACTTAACTTTTCATATTCTTGACCTAATTTCTAAATAGGCTTCTATAAATAAAGTGGTATAGGCTTTCATTTCAAAGCACAGAAGTTAGAGAAGTCTGAGTACTTGAGAACTATTTGTGGGAAGGCTTTGAAAAACCTAGTGTGGGTAGAGCGATAACTTTCATCAAGTGGGATTTTGAGTGATTGTGAAATATTAAAAAGGTAATGACAGAAGAAAATAAAAAACATCTTAATAAATGTTGTTAGAAAATGATTAATCAAATAATACTAATAATAATAAAAATATAAAATGATATAATGATATAATTATTAAATCAATAATAATACTAAGACATATATATATATATATATATATATATATATATATATATATATATATATATATATATATATAACACTGAATATTAATTAGAGATCAACGATTATAATAACAATAATAAATAAAAATAAATAAGGAAAGAAGTAGAAATAGCCTGGATTGAGGCACCCATAACGCTATCCTTAGAGAGAAAATGACCCTATTGCACAAGGCTAAAAAAAATACATAATCATATGTGTTTCAAATCATATGCGTTTCTCTCCCAAGATACAACAACCCGTCAGATCGAAGCGAAGGATTTCCGAACCTTATGAACACCAATGTCTTAAAGATAATATAAAAAAGAAAAGAAGAACAATTCGGAGAAAACTCTAGTGTTTGTTATTCTTTTTTGTTGTCTTTCCCCATGCACCTAAGTGGTATTTATAGGTAGCAAAAAGAGACAAAGGAGTAAATTGTAATAAGAATATAACCGTTAGCCATAAAAAGCATTAACCCAAAAATTAAAGGTTTATAAAAACATGAGTAACAGTAGAATTTTTATTTTAATTATTTATTTTTTAAATTATATTAAAATATTTCTAACAATCCCCCACACAATTTAAAAAATAAAATAAAACAAAATAAATTATCTTTTAAAACAAAATATTGTAGTTCAACGTAAGGAACCTTCCAAGTCTGATCCTTACATCTAATGCTTATAAACTTCCACCCAAGAAAATACAGAGACTTAATTGCCTTGAACTACATCCCCTATGACTGAATTTTAGTAAATAACACATACAATATCGGTGTTTATTATAGGTTCTAATCAGTGGGTGCACGTTACGACCTTATGCATGTATCTTGTTTCATGAGTGTCACTTAGAGACTTGCCCATGTCTCACAATGGCGGCTCCACCATCACATTCACTAGGTAAACCCTCAAAGGGTGGTTTGTGACTCACACCCCTTCAATAATTGCCATTGGGTTTATTAAGAGGTATTTTATAAAATAAGCATAATAATGCACATACCTCAACCTTATTATTGCCACAATTTATAGTACACCTCGCCATAGGAATGAGACATAAAAAATAATCAAATTATTTGGTGTACTTTAGTCAACAACAACTTCGTTGTTACCCATTGAACTCTATTCCATGGGATCGTCATTCATGTGGAGATGGGTGTCCATTGTTGCAACTAATTTATGGGTTATAGTCTCATTCCCCTCGACGACTTAAATTCTTGTTGTTGATGCATCAACCCCTTGATAAGCAGATCTGCAATATTTCTTTCTGACCTGAAAAAGTCAAGAGAGATAATACCATGATTAATTAAGTTTATAATACATTTATCTCTCATTCTCATATGTCAATTTTATTGACATTTTTACTAGAAACTTTATAACAATTTGATTGCCAGAATGCATTGAAAAAAAAGAATAATTTATGCTTGCATAGTAGATCATGACAGAACAACAACTTTTTAACATATGTCCATGATAGTTCACCTCCATCCAATTTTAAAATATAACAATAACCAGCAGTTGATACTGTGCCACCAAAATCAATATCTAATTTACATTAAAATATCATTCAATCATCTCAAGAAATTGGACATATTGCCATAACTAGAAAAACACAAATAATATTACACCAGATGGAAAAATAGTACTAGATGTATCACAAACAAATTTAGATAATTTATCATTTGAAGAAAACATCTCTAGATATTTATCAGTATAAATAACCAAAGATTTTTTTTATTCTCATTAAGAGGTGTATAAACCTTTACCAGACACCCCCACACTTTGAAATATTTTTAATGTGGTTCTCTTTTCTTTCATAATTCATAAAAAAATTATCACAACCTTTTGTAAGGAAATATATTTGAGAATATAACCAACAATATATAAAGTTTTACAAGTTTTACAATATATAACTTTTGGGCAAGCTAGAACTTGTAGATTAAAAATTACCATATCAAACAAGAGCATTTTTTTTTCGTTGTACCATTAGATTAACACCATACACTATATGAAGATGTTACTTAATGAATAATACCATGATGAGTTTCACATAAAAACACTCATTTGTAAAGACATGTATCACCACTTCTCTATTTAAACAATTTTGCACCTCAAAATTGTTTAATTTGAATGGTCTCTAACCAAACTTTTCAACAATTATAATAATAGCGTGTCATATATCACAACTTTCAACATTTTTTAATAATCAAAGAAAACTTATAAATATTTTATTACAAGATAAAGGTACTTAACTCAAACAAATCATCACAAATATATCATTTACTAGCCAAATAACAATGTCTAGAAATAATAATCTTATTGCACTTAGAAACCACTTCATAACCTTGTTGAGCACCAAGAAAGTTTCTAAATTCAGAAACATGAAAAACTCTTTTTTTTTTAAACAAATTTCTGGAAGACAAGTTTAGTTTGTACTTGACCATCCCTTCAATTTATCATTGGAGATTTCTTCTTTTATCAGCATTTACATGATCTTAAACATGATATCAATTAAAATAATTCATTTTAATTTCATGTGATAAACAATAATTTGGAATTCATAAATATGATAATTTATTATCAGTCATTTTTTTTTCATATAAATATCAAGCTAATTTTTTTCCTTTGCAAATGCAAAGTTTAGTTCAAGTGTTTTCCATAACACAATAGTAGTTTTAGTAAGACAAATTATTTTATAATTATTTTCATACAAAACACTTAAAATATATACATGATAACATCTTTATCAATGGTAAGAATAGACAATATTAAAACATAAATTAATATAACAACAAAAACATTAGATATAGACATCACAAAAAATTATTAAACGAGCAGGAAATTCATTTATCCATAATTTCATTTATTGTTACCAATAGAAGTAACCACAATTGTACACATGCACATAAATTTTTAGGCTTAGTTGAAATTGATTTAATTATAACCATAAGAAACACATTAGTTCATAAAATGTGTTTTCAGTCTCCAGCTCTATATTCTTTTTAATTTTAGAAATAAATACAAATAAGTAATCAAAATTAGAAATAACAAGAATTTTCTCTTTAAGAATGTTAAAAAAATTATTACTCAAATAATACTAATAATAATAAAAATATAAAATGATATAATAATTATTAGATGAATTATAATACTAAGACATATATATAAAACAATGAATATTAATCAGAGATCAACGATTATAATAACAATAATAAATAAAAATAAACAAGGAAAGGAGTAGAAATAGCCCGCGTTGAGGCACACATAGCGCTATCCTTAGAGAGAAAATGTCCATACTGCACAAGGCTAAACAAATACATAATCATATGTGTTTCAAATCATATGCGTTTCTCTCTCAACATAAAACAACCTGTCAGATCGATTGAGTGCAGCGAAGGATCTCCGAATCTTATGAACACTAATGTCTTAAAGATAATATAAAGAAGAAAAGAAGAACAATTCGGAGAAAACTCAAGTGTTTGTTATTCTTTGTTGTTGTCTTTCCCCATGCACCTAGGTGGTATTTATAGGTAGCAAAAGGAGACAAAATAGTAAATTGTAATAAGAATATAGTCGTTAGCCATAAAAAACATTAACCCAAAAATTAAAGGTTTATAAAAACATGAGTAATAGTAGAATTTTTATTTATTTATTTATTTTTTAAATTATATTAAAATATTTCTAACAAATGTTTAGTTTAATTACTCTTTTAGTATTTGTTTCCAAAGATGAGTCTCAATGTAGTTCCAATTTTTTAGTCACAATTTGATATTTTTTTACGGAAACAGAGAGCAAAAGAGTAATTAAACCTAAATATTTTTATTTTTTACTGTATTTGATTTTATATTTTTATTATTACTTATTAACATTAAATGTTGTATTTTATAAAAGAAATAAAAAGATATAATTTAATTTCTATCAATTTTTAAAATATACAATCTATAATTTTAAAAATTTTAAATTTTTAAAAATTTCAAATATATGTATATAATTGAAAAAAAATAAAAAACATTTGGGGGGCCATGGCCCCTCCCCGCTACCGTGATGCTCCGCCACTACACACACACACACACACACATATGCACACATACACACAACACAGACACACACACACACACACACTCACACTCTCTTTCTCTCTCCTCATTGCAACTCTCTCTCCTCACTACCATGGAGGCCATAAAATATGACCTCAACTTCAGCTTTGGCCTCCTTCATTATGGATCACTCCTCCCCATCTTCCACTTCCCTTATGGTATGTTTCATTGGGGGTGTGGATATAAGGGAGAGTGTGAAGATGAATTTGTGTTGATTTGGGTGGATGGATTTATGTGTTTTTTTTAGTGGATTTAGAGAGTAAAATGAGTGGATTTGAAGATAAGTTTTAGGAAAGTTAGTGAAAGATTTGATTGATGTGATAAATAAAATAAATTGTAAAATAAATAGAATTAGAAAGTTACAAAAATACCCTTGATGAAAAAAGAGAATGATTTTGTAATTTGATGTTATAAAAATAATTATAAATAATTAATAAGAATTAAAAAAATATTAAAATTATATGAAATTTTAAAATAAAAAAATTTAAATTTTTATGAATGTAAACTTTTTTTATACAATTAAATTTTTAAAAAAAGTTATACAGTTAAATTTTAAACAAAAGTCATACAAATTTTTTTTAAAAAAAAAGTTAAGAAAAAAAGTTAAAAAACACACACACACACATGATACCGGTGTTGTAATCAGTGTCAAACTCTTCTATGCAAAGGCAATAGTTACGTAACGATGCCATACACACACACACACATGCACCACACCGGTTAGCTAACCGGTGCGCATATCCTATGCACTACGCGACTTCATCCCGACATACCCCACCACCTCCTTAATCCAAGTCTGCCACCACAGCCCACTACGTCCATCCTCTTCCTCCCCCACCACACCTAAACACCTCCTTCATCTTCTTCCCCATCCATGGATGCACTTACCATTCACCATTTTTATCAATTCACACACACCCATGATGTTTCTATTAGTGTGTATGGCACAGATTAAGAAAAGACAAACTTTGCATTACACTTGTTAATCAACTCAACTATTATAGTACAAGAGAAAGCCATTTATAAGGCTGAGGATACAAAAGAGAGAAGAAAAGCTAACAGAAATAACAGAAGAGAAAGCTAACTGACTGAAACAGAAAAACTGTGTATATCTAACTGTAATACCCCCCTCAAGTTGATTGATAGATATTAATTAGGCTCAACTTGGCAATGTTGCCAACAAAGGGTGTGGGATAAAATGATTTAGTGAAAGGATAAGCAAGTTGATGTTTTGAAGGTACATAAGAAAGAACAATGAGGCCATCTGAGATTTTAGAACGAATGAAATGACATTCGACCTCTATATGTTTTGTTCATTCGTGGAAAGAGGGATTCTTGGCTAATTGGATGGTGAATTGGTTGTCACAATAGGTGGGAATAGGAAAAGAAACATCGAGAGAAAGATCATCAGCAATGTACTTGAGCCATTGGAGTTCACCTGAGAGCGAACTTGCGAGTAATCATCATTCAACCCTCGTAGGAACCGTATGACACAATCATCCTATCTTTCTTTGTGTAACCTTGGAAGGAGGCCACATGAACAGGGTATGGAGCACGTGCAAACCAAAATGCACCGATATAGCTCGATTTCTTTCCACAAGATCTTTAATCTTGTGTAATATTCAGAAACGGTGGACGAACCTTGTTTACAACTTTGGATTTGATCTTGAAGATCCGTTACACGAAACTTATTGGAATGGGAAAACCTTTCCTTAAGATCATTCCAAATTTCGAGCATAGTGTCCATCCACATCACAGACTTCTTGATGGAGGACACCATTGATCGTATCAGCCATGACATGACCATTCAGTTGGATCGCCGCCAAACGTCGTGGAGGGGATCACTGAGCGGAGGGAAAGGAAGAGTGTCATTGACGAATCTTTCCTTATTCTTTGTTTTTAGAGCAACCAACATTTTACGTTGCCATTGATGAAAATTGGTCTCTGTTAATGGTGGTGAGATGAGTACAACGACTGGATTTTCACCAGGATGAAGGTAAAGAGGGTTTGCTGGATTGATAAGATGATTTGGTGATGTGTTGTTTTGGCTGGATTGAGCCATGGTTGATCAAAGATAGCAAAGAAAGATGCGGAAGCAAGGAGGGAAATTCCTAAACTGATACCATATTAGTGTGTATGGCACGAATTAAGAAAAGCCAAACTTTGCATTACACTTATTGATCAACTCAACTATTTCAGTACAAGAGAAAGCCATTTATAAGACTGAGGATACAAAAGAGAGAAGAAAAGCTAACAGAAATAATCGAAGAGAAAGCTAATTGACTGAAACAGAAAAACTGTGTATATCTAACTGTAATAGTTTCCGAAGTTTTAGAAGTAACACCATCACTGACCTTAGAACGATTTATGCACCACCACGGTGAAAGCAAAGAACATTCACAATGACACAATCTAACGGTATGCCCATTTTAAATCGTAGGGTGTGGTTCGAAGGAATGCATAGTTGAAATGGAGGGAATCTTGTCAAGAATCTCTTCAGTTGAGAGATGTATGCAAGCTCAGGAATCTAGCAGGCAGAGTAAACAATCACAGAATCACGACATGGCAGAAAGTTACATGGGAAACAAAAAAAGATAGGGACAATTTCATAATCTCCGTCAAATTATACGAGTATCACCACACTTTTGGGGGATTGATTAAACCATCCATCCCCCAAATCCGCTCTCTGATTTCAGTTCAAATCGTACCAAAGGAACGCGTTGGTTGGCTGAAATCCGCGCTCCCAAATTCGTTTACACAGTATGAACCCATCAAAGGAACACTGCGTAAGGGAATAAAGTTCAATTTCAAAAACGATCACATTGGGAGCATTGAATTGATGCATTGCGAGACTTGTCAGATAGGGTTGAGGTGACATTGTGAGGAGATATTAAGAATAAGGTTTTGAAGTTGTGAAGAAGAATTTGAAGAACAATGGTGATGAATTTGAAGGACACACCCATGCATATTGCCGTACACAACCTACACTTAAGGGCCCACACCACCTCTACCCTTACCCTTGAAAGGAGGACTTTAGAACCCCAATTACAATGGGTAGAGGTAGAGTGTGTGTGTGAGAGAGAAATGCATCAAGGAGAGAGAGTTGCAAAAAGGATAGAGACTTCAATGTTTTTTTCCGCTAGAGACATTTTACATTTCCTTTTATAAAATATAAGAACAAAATTGATACATACTTTGAAACAATGATAAAATATAATTTCTTAAAAAATTTAGGAAAAAAAATATATTTAACCTTTTTGAATTATGTAAATAAAAATATAGGGTTAAATATGTTTTTGGTCCCTCAAGTTTCAGCGAAATTTGGAATTAGTCCCTCATCAAAACTTTTGACCAATTTAGTCCTTCATCTTTCAAAATGCGTGAATTTAATCCTTTTAACCAAATTTTGTTAAGTTTATCTGAGGTCTCAAGCACATTTCATGATAGTATTTAAGTTAACATTGAAGCAAAAATGTGTCAAATAGTATAAATAATTTAAATACTATCATGAAATGCGCTTGAAATGTCATATAAACTTAACAAAAATTGGGTTAAAAGGACTAAATTCATGCATTTTGGAAGATGAAGGACTAAATTAGTCAAAAGTTTTGACGAAGGACTAAACCCAAAATTCGCTCAAACTTGAGGGACCAAAAACATATTTAACCCAAAAATATATAATGAATTGTACATTCTATAAGATGTTTTTAAATATTAATTATACAATTTAAAATAAATTTTGAGATAATAAATTAGGAATGTTTCTAACCCTTTAAACTTTTCTCATTCCTACTAAAGTATAAATAGAAAATATAGACATCCATAAAATTGTCAATTTGAAGTTGGACTGAAACTTTTACAGTGTAGTTATTTACATGTCTTAAATTTATTTATATATTTTTGTTTAACATATAGGTCGTATTCTTACGTAAATATATCACATAAAAAAAATTTATATTACTGTAAAACCATATATCAGGGAAGAGAATAAACCATATTCTACCAAAATATATATTGGTTTATCACTCTTGTATTTGTATTGTGTTCACGTCATTTATTAATAAATCTGGTACACCAATTATCCTTTTCTTCTCATTTGTCTTTGGAATTACTATTTTTTTTTTGTGCGAAAGTAGATCTTGAATTAAGAGGTTCTCGGTAAGATGTTAGCCTTCACTACTAATAATTGACATTATCATATTTTTATTATGTTTATTTTTTTTATTTTTTATTGGTATTTTTATTATTATCTATTTAAATAATTAAGGGTTTATTAAATAATTTATAAAAGATAAGTATTTTATCTTTTATTAGATAATTAAGGTTTTATTTAATAAACTGGAAAAATTAAGTATTTGGATATTTTAACAGATAAGTGGAAATATCATATATTTAAGAAGTTGTCAACATAATCAATTATCAATAGAGTTGGTTACTTCAATTACAAATTTAAGTACAAAATTCATGTACAATCGAGTTCTACAAGTCTTTAAATAGAAGGCTCCACACAATTAAAAATTAACCCTCCTTTTGGGGGAATAGGCAACCTCCCCCTATGGGAGAGAGAAGGAATTTGATCTTTTGAGGTGGAGACACATTTTGGAGGCTAGAGAGATTCATTATTATTCTTTTTCCTAGAGTTCAAAATGTATAGGAGTAACTAACTCCCATGTTTAGGGGGGTTGAATGTAATGTATCTTCAATCTTTGTAATTTCTACTATTCAATAGATATTTCTTTTCCATATGTACTCTTGTATTTTATTCTCGTTCTTAACTGCATGAATTGATTGATTGTATACTTGTGGGTATCTTATCATTAGACACGATGTTAGAACCTGAATTAGAATAGAACAATTAATTGATTGCGCATCTAGATATAGAGTACATCATTGGTCATTCCTAACATCTGAATTTAAAGTTTAATGCGAACTTTTAATAAGAAAAAGTCTAAGACATTAAGGTTCTTAGTAATAAGTTTAGGCTTGTTGCTAATGCATTAGGACTTATTACATAGTGGTGTGAATGCTAGAGTCAGAATTAGAGGTATATTGTTTCGTGTTTTTCATATTGATTTGATGCATGAAATTTAACCCTAGTGAAGTCTTCGTCATATAAGTACTTCTATCAATTTCACTACTTTCTATATTTTAGAATTTTGCTAAACATTCAATACATTGCATTATAATACAAAACTTATTTTCACCTTAATTAGTGAATAAACATAATTTTTTGAACAATGTGAGTCTCTGTGGGAAATGATATTTGGACGTATCCACTATATTACTTGTACGATTTAATATATTGCCAACATTATAATAACTGCCATTACATAAATTTTTTATTAAAAAATAAAAAAGAAAAAAGAAAAAGGAAAGATAAACATAGGAAGACCACACCAAACACATGATAAAATTACATCACAAACATTGAAAAAAAAACCTATTATGAAAAAAACTCATGATTTCCTTAATGAAAATCATTCCATACTTTAAACTCCATATACCAGGAAAAAGAAAAAATTATCAGCATATTAAAAAATTTATCATTAGTCAATCATCTCACTTCCAAAAAAAATACCTTTAATTTTTAGAAGTTTGTGCTTTGAAGGGTTTAATATTAACTTTCTTTGGCCTACCCCTACTAGGTTTCCTTGTAGTTTAAATTGGCTCATAATCCTCTTCAATATTAGAATCTTCCCTATTTTCAATTAGCCCATTTAGAATTGTCGCTGAACTACTATGAATTTGAATCTAATTGTTGTAAAGCCTACAAACTATTGACAATGGGAGTGACATCCTCCAAAGAAGGCATACCAGCCAAGGAATCAGGTTCCATTAGCACACCACCATCAAAATTTTTAACAAGAGAAGATCCATTCACAACACAAATTTATCATGATTAACCACCATTGGCTCAGACTATACCACCATAGGTTGCACAATAAAAGGCTTCACTATAAGCTCCACCAAAGGCTCTATCGATTGAGCTAAAGAGCCCTTAGTCTCATCTTGTGCACCAACCATCTTAAAACGATAATATTGTTGTATTTTTGTGGCAATTGTTTTCTCCTTGCTAGAAATAATAGTAGCACCATGTTGTAACCATCTACAATATGATAGATCATGACCAATTATTTTACAATTTGAGCAAAATAGTGACAATTTATCATACTCCATATTAATAATAAATGCAAATCTTGGCCTTTCATCAAAATTTGGTTAGGTAAATTAGATAAAAAATCAACATCGACCAAGACACATGCAAAGAAACCTCAAGACTTATTCTTGATATAATCATCTAAAGAGAAAGGTTTACCAATTCTATATGCTATTGAAAAAATCACTTTCAGTTGCCATACTTTAAAGGAAGGCCATGAGTGTGAACCTAACATTGAGTTTTCGTGAGTTTCATAGAATACACGCCCTTAAACCAACTCATCCATCTCAACCTCATTTATTAAAATATTTGATAACTATTCTTAAGAAGTTAAGTTAAATTATTGTAATACATGCAATATAGTCTATTTGTAAAACAAAAAGATAAATAAAGTAGTCATCAATGTACATTTGCCTAATAATAGTATGCTCCTCTAAGTAAACTAAAATTGAAATTGATACAATTAAAATCTAAAATCTAACTACACAATTTGGTTTAAAATAATTCTAGCTAAAACTATTAATTATTTTCACATAAAAAGCATTGGTAGATAAGCAACTATTAATTATTTTCACATAAAAAAACATTGGTATTAAGCTGCTTTATCATTTTGTTTTTGCAACTCATGCACATCTTAATCAAATTTTCTACCAATCTTATATTATCACAATATATGCATAAACTTAACCAAGTTAACAACACATCACATGTCAAAATTTCAGTCGAATATATATATATAAGAAAGAAGTGTTTGTTATATAAGAAAGAAGTGTTTGTTGAGAGTGGGATTTGAACCCACGCCCTTTCGGACCAGAACCTGAATCTGGCGCCTTAGACCTTCACCATAATACCACAAGATTGTAAGACGATGAAAAAATGACATGAAAAAATGACTTCACCATAATACCACAAGATTGTAAGACGATGAAAAAATGACATGAAGGTGGGATTTGAACCCACACCCTTTCGGACCAGAACCTTAATCTGGCGCCTTAGACCAACTCGGCCATCTCAACCTCTTTATAAAGTATTTGTCTTTACCACATTACCACAAGATTGAAAGACGATAAAAAATGAATTCCAAATGAATTTTCTTAAAAAAGAAAATTGTTCCACATTACCACAAGATTGAAAGACGATAAAAAATGAATTCCAAATGAATTTTCTTAAAAAAGAAAATTGTTGAGAGTGGGATTTGAACCCACGCCCTTTCGGACCAGAACCTTAATCTGGCGCCTTAGACCAACTCGGCCATCTCAACCTCATTTGTTAAAGTATTTGATGAATATTCTTAAGAATATAATAGCTTAATCTAAAAGTTGAACATAACATAGTATATTTAGGTTAAATTATTGCAATACATGCAATATAGTCTATTTGTCAAGAAAAAGATAAATAAAGTGATCATCAATGTACATTTGCCTAATAATAGTATGCTCCTTTAAGTAAACTAAAATTGAAATTGACACAATTAAAATCTAAAATCTAGCTAAAACTATTAATTATTTTCACATAAAAAAACATTGGTAGATAACCTGCTTTTATCATTTTGTTTTTCCAACTCATGCACATCTTACTTAAATTTTCTACAACCCTTTGTTATTTTATGAAAAGTCACAAAACTAAAGAAAAATCTTATGTTCATAATTAAATCTAGAGTTTGATCTTACAATATATTTAAGGCTTAATTGGTAATTTAGTCTTTATACTTAGACTTTTGATTTATTTTGGTCTCTAGATTTTTTCCTCAATTGAGTCTCTATTAAAAAAAAAATCACCCGAGTGTATTTTTTGTGAAAAACAAGACTCAATGTGGTCCCTTCCATTAAATTGGTGTTAACGCATTCGGGAAGTACCACATGTTAAAATCAAGGTCTATTGCATGTAAGGTACTAGTGTCATAAATTAGGTCATCTTCTACTTGTAAAGTGCTAGTATCAAAATCAAAGGGGTCCCAAGATAGAAGATCACCCATATTTTGATACGAGGTAGCCTTAGATTTTGATACGTAGCTTTTTCAAATGGTATTAATGCAAAATAAATCCCATTAAATCTTTTTAAAAGATTTGAGAGTTATTTGAGTTAAAAATAAATATAAATACTAAAAACAAATAAAAAATCTAAATATAGTAACAAAATTTATTTTAACCATACGTGTAATAAATATACTTTCTCTAAGTGAAACTTCAAATTTAAGTAAACGACAACTCTAATTATATACTTATAATACAATACTTTTTTTTCCTTCATAAAACAATAGAGCTCTATAAATGCTAGAATTAAACAAGCACTACAAGAATGTGCGTTATTAGCTTCCTAGTTATGACGTCAGATGGGTGTAGGACGCAAATAATATCGGCCAAACCCACGCAACACCAACACTAATATAAATAATTAGTTAGAAACAAAAGTTATCTATTCACGCGAAGGAAGAAACTATTAATTAAAGATTTTCGTCGGTTTGGCCGACGCAAAAGAACCAAATCGTTGGTGTCGGATGGCCTACGCATAACAAAATAAATTGTTTCCATCGGCTAGCCCACACAAAACTCCTGAGGTAAAAAAAAAGGTTAATGTAGAGGGGGCAAAATCATATTTCACTTTTCTCCCTTCTGTTTTCACCCTCACCTTCGACTTTTCCCTCGTTCCCTGACACGCTTTTTATTCCACGAGTGGGCGACGACGAGCTACGACTTGATCTTCTTCAACGACAGCACCTGCTGGGATGACGCGAGCTGCGACATGAGAAGATTGTTGTGACGAGCGTGGAGGCTTGAGCGAGAGAGGGCACGACGACGATGATGAGCTTCTCGTAAGCAACACAGAGCACCAACTCTCTACATGACACCTATGATCAATCCCTTTAGTGGATCAATCCCTCTAAACTCAAGCATTTGTGTTGTATCTCCATTATCTTTTGAAAACACTTTCCTCTTGGTAAAAAATATCATTTAAAAGAAACAAATCATTCATGTCTATTAACTACTTTAGAATTTATTCATTCATTACTTGCATTTATTGACTAAAGATTCATACATCATTCAATTATTAATCATTCATAATACCATCAATTTTTTTACAATTATTTATCTAATAACAAAAGGTTAACATTTTACATTATTTTAATTATAATTTAAATTTATTCAATGAACATTAATTATAATAAAATATTTACAAATCTACCAAAATAATAAAATTTAAATATACAAAATTCTTTATATTTTAATTTATAATAAAAATATACTCAATAAATAATCCAATTATTATGATTAACTAAATAAATTAGGCTCCTACCCCTGCACCCCATCTTTTTCTCTTGCACTTTCTTAACTTTTTAAAATTCTCATTCCATTCTTGTAGTTAATAATGACAATGGTAATTGTTTTTTTTCTCTCTTGTGTTTGTTCAACGTTAACTAGAGATCACAAATAAACTCTTCCATGTGGGTATTGCACGAATATGTCCCCATTTTGACGGGAATCCCCACATTGACTGTATATGGATTTAGGTATGGAGAATCTGCGACTTTTTCAATTGGTTATGGGGATGAGTATGAGGATGTACATATCCCCACCATAATACTCGTCCCTGCCATATCTCCATCCTCGTTTAAATTATTAAAATATTCACAATTAATTAAGTAACCGTATATATATACTTTTTATTTTTTATTTCTTCTAATTATTTGGTTTGTCATGAAACTCATTCACATCTCTAATATATTTTTTGTTTTATCATAACCTTTAAGTAATTATATTAAAATGATATATGTCAATTAAAAAAAAATTATGTCTCACATTTGAATATTTATATTATTTTTTTAATATTTTTATTTATTGTATATTTTCCTTTCACATGAGAATGTTTGATACTCTCAATTTAAGTGTTTAATAGCATAAACCTTTCATTTACTAGGTAATATAAAAAACAATTATTTACTTATTATTATTAATTTTTGTTTCATTTGAAGAACTCTTTTGTTTCGCTAAAACAATTTTTGTTGTTTCTCAACCATTGAGTATATATGTTGATATTTGAAAAGTTTTCTTAGATCTCTAAGGTATTTTTCATCTTATCACACCCTTAATTATACATTTGTTTTCCTTTGTGCGATTTCTTTCAATAGTCTCTCAAATTGTTTCTAAGACACACATTTGCTAATTTTTTAATATTTTTATTTGTTGTTTATTATCATAATGTAGAATACTATTTCGATATATATATTTTATCTAATTATTTTTTATTTTCTAACTCATTATCAATCATACTGTAATTTTTTCACTAAAATTGTATAAATAACTTTCACTTACTGCAATATAAAAAATTAATGTAATTGCCATGAATATTTTTTTATCACCATCCAAAATATATTGGAGTTCAAAAGATACAAGATCTATGTCAAAATTTTATCATTATGTTTAATATTTGTCATTTTGATCAAATGATGTATTATAATTTTTATTAGTGTATAAAAAATAGATTCATTAGAATTTAAAAAACTGAAGTAAACAAATAGTTAAAATATTTTTTAATTTGAATATTTGTTTTCTTTTTATATTTTTTTAAAAATATTTTTAAATTTTAACAACTATGTTTCATTAATTTTTACAGTTTGCAAATTTAATAAATGTTTTGGTTCTCATGAAATTTTATTTGGTATTCTAATATAAAATGTAAATAATTATAATTTATTTCAAAGCATTTGATATTGAAGAAACAACCATTCTCCTAATATTGAATATTTGATAATATTATGTTTCCTTTACCGTAATTTTTTATTATTTTATAAAAATTAATTAAAATTTATATTGAAGTAGTAAGAAAACGAGTACGGGTATGAGTACAAGATTATACCTATTACCCGGTGGGTAGGAATGGGACAAAAGTTTGATACCCGTTAGGTTTGGATATGAGGATGGGAATGATTTTTTTCTATGGGGATAGGTATGAGATAGCGAAACCCGTCCCTGTCCTGCCCTGTTGTCATCCCTACCGTCAGCTCTCAGCTCTTATCCTCTGCTTTGTTTATTCTTTTATCAAAAAAAATTGTCTTTGTTTATGCATTCGAAGCATTCAGGTTATTCAGTCAAAGCTGCAAAGTGGTTCACCGTTCATCCATTTAGGTATGGTGTTTATTTTAGTTTTGTGATGTGAGTGCATCGTTGGTGCGTAAGTTTTTCTTAAGATTTTTTTTAATGTTTTCGGAATTAAGAATCTCAAAGTTATAAATATGTTTTTTGGATTATGTAATCTGGTTTAATACTCCATATCCGGGAAATGAGTTTCGGCTTATGTGTTCCAAAGGTAAGGGTTGTATCCGAAAGGCAAATTCGGAATGAATTGTTCGGATTAAGTGATTTGTAAGGGTTGCGAATTTGGCCTAGTGCATAGGGCTTGGCCCTTGGCTTACGTGGGCTAGAGCCAAAAAAAATCCAAGGGTCAAAAAGTCACATTATAGAAACTCACAGGGCCAAAAACCCTACAAAAGTGTTGTGGGATAGGGCTAACATATGGACTTTCTTTTTCAACATGAAAAATGTATTATTTTTTAAAATATATTATTAAACTTTTTGACGTTGTACTGGGTCGTCTCCGCCGTTAGCCCGACCTGCCTCAAACATTAACAAGGTCGAGCCGTCTCCATTATGGGCATGGGTCTAGGTCTTCTCGTCGAGCTGACCTACTTGGTCATGTCGGGTCGTCCTGCCTGGATCGTCAAGCCCATCTTGGTCGTCGACCGTGCCTGACCTGGCAGAGTTGTCGAGCTGGGTCGGGCCGTCTAGGTTGTGGGGCTGACCCAAGTTGTAACATCCCGTCAGGATATTACGAGTTTATAAATAAATAAAAGAAATAATTTAAATACGCGGCAATTAAAAATACCTCGTTTTCCCAAAACGCGGGAAAATTCAAAATTTATTAATTAATCATCAAGAGTTCAAGTCCAAAATCACTAAACTCATATTTCATAAAAATCCCGTAAGGGTTTACATCATATTTCAAAATTAACTGAAAATAAACACTAGTCTTTCCCTAGTCTATCCCCTCTCCGCTGCTAAGTATCACCTGAGCCACCTGCATCAACAACATCTGCTCCCGTGTACCGCGTACACGATCATCGCCAAACACACGCAGATAGGGTGAGCTTAACAGATAAAACATACATAATTATACAGATACATATACATATACACATACCACTAAGAATAACCTAAACATCCCACATTGTTCCCCCTTTTTATTCATACCACCTGATCCCAATCAGACTATTCGTGTTCTACATCGTCTAGTGAATACTTCAAGATGACTTGCTGCCACACCTATCGGCCACAACCGATAGAGCACGTGCGGGAAAACATGCTACGGATCGCACAACGTAACGCCAGGTGGAGTTCCAAAATGCGAACATAATTCGCAACGTCCCAAGACTACCAAACTCGTCAGCCAACCACTGAGGAGGGCAATCTATTTGGACCCATCTGTACTGGTCACAACCAGCACACTCAAACCGGCAACACTCACTAACCCGAGCCACAACTCAAGGGTTCCTCGTGTTCATCCGCCATCCCGAGCCACAACTCAAGAGATGCTATTCTGAGCCACAACTCAAGGAATACCACATGTTTAACCCCTATCCCGAGCCACAACTCAAAGGATACGTTCCGAGCCACAACTTAAGGAACACCAGCAATCCCACCTTTAAAGCACCACTAGACGCCTTGTAGATCACAAATACGAAACCAGAATTCCAAGCTGCAGCAATACGAATCGCCTAGCGGGGGACACGTGCCGCCAAGCGCTGCCAGCTCCCAGACCGCCTGGCGGGTGTCGCGTACCGCCAGGCGCACAACGCCTCAAAGATTCATCTCGCTGTAGGTACCGCCTAGCGGAACTGCCCTCGCCGCCAGGCGCACCAAGCCTTGAGACCTCGTTGTAATCCCGCTACCGCTTGGCGGTTTGCATACCACCGCCAGGCGCCATGACAGTACTCGCATTCTGGTTTTCTGTTCAAGTCCAACACAATTTCTTACCTCATTTCCATTGAATTAATTCCCCTGTATCATCCAACTTAGATGGTTACTAACAACAGTGTGCTTCAGTCTTCACTCCCTAGCTTGATAACAGTACACATACAAGTATAACACTAAACTCCTTCCTTCTTAACCTATTCTTACCTCTTGGATTCCTTACCCTTAAGTTGTTGCCAAGCCTATTACACTGGTATAGTGTCCTCTTCGCACAATCAAGCACCAATGCTAAGTAAATCCCATCACTTCTTCTGTGATTCCCTCCCCCTCTAGCATTCACATAGTGTTACTCTTATTCACAATAGTTGGTCAACTCCCTAAACCCCCTTGCTCTCAACTTATCCAGAACCCAAAATCCTGACTGCGCCATAATACAGGAAAAACCTCTAATATCTAATAGCGTTATCTTCTAAGGTAGTTCCCACCACTCTAGTTCATACACAAAAATCCAACATCAGATTTCCACAAAAATCACCAAAAATCCCCTCTATTGATCCCAACTCAAATGGAAACAAAATCCAACCTCAGCGCATAGCATCACAACATTTAGCAGCACTGCCACTACGCTGGCGCCTGGCGGCCAGCACTGTGCCGCCAGGCGGTGCTTACCATCTATACATTTTTTTCCAGATTTTCCCCGCACCCATAACCCAACCATTTTTCCTTCTTTGTGAATTCCCATTACATGCAATTCCAACCCAAGCACAATCAGAACAATTCAACATTTAATTACATTGGTCAACTATTCATATGTCCAATTCACGGTAACCCATTTCAAATCGTAGATAAAGATATCACACGATCTATAACATCCCTAAGGAATATTACTGATATTAACGAAATAAAATTCGAATTAAAATAAATGCCGCATTTAATATAACTATTTCCCAAAACACGGGAAATTTAAAACTTTTATAAATATAGCCATAACACCAGGAGTCCATAATTCATAAACCGAAATAAAAGTCAATGGCTCCTGCCAGGTTTACATAATATTTTTCAAAGCTAAATAATAGACATATATATATATGTACAAAATATCCCCGGCTAGCCCTCGCTCCGAGTCTAAGCATCTCCTAGTCCACCTGTCACATCATCTGCTCCCAAATAACAAGTTATTCGATCATCACCAAACACACAGAGAAAGGGTGAGCTATGCACAAAATATATAAACCAAACATGAATATAAATATATTTCCCAACCCCAAATATCATAATTAACAATTCTCATTCTTTCCAAATCACCCAACCATGACCTCATAGTCCTTCATGGGTTGTATGCATGAACTAAGTCTTGGGACTTCCCTGTGCTCCCACGAAACTAACTCATTCGTGGTCCAACCCTATGAGCCTATCCCGCTCATAGTCCTGTCCTACAGACTCCTCGCCTGTAGTAAAAACATCCAAGCCTCATAACTTGGACCCTGACACGCACGCAATCACCATACTATGGACTCCTCGCCCAATAGTAACCGACGGGAACATCACAGTTCCTTGCCCATCATGCGCCCGACACATGCAATCACCATACTAAGGACTCCTCGCCCATTAGTAGCCGACGGGAACTCAACCAGTTCCATGCCCATCATGTGTCCAACCACCGAGCACATCCAGACCCCTATTGGACTTAGTCCTTCAAGCCCACACACCACAACCCATGCATACACTTCCTATACTTAAGAGAAGTAATCATTCTACACACACAAGATTATTCAAACATGAGAAAATCCACATAAACTCGCTCAAGCCAGAGCCTCTCGCCCAAGCTAAGCTTTTTGCTTCGCTTAGGCTAGCTCACCTCGCCTAAGCGAGCTTAAAACAACCACAACATCGCATTATCTCGCTTAGGCGAGATCCCCTCGCCTGGGCAAGCCATACCATCGCTCAAAAACAACACACACCTCGCCTAAACGAGGGTGCAATCAAACAGCCATCAACTCAAATCGAGACCTCGCTTAGGCGAGCCATTCTCGCCTAAGCGAGCATACCAGTCGCTCCGAACCCCAAAACCTCTCACCTGGGCGAGAAGTCGCGCTCAGAACATCCAGGTTTCCTCGCGACCTCGCTTGGGCGAGTGTCTCTCACCTTAGCGAGAGACCAAGTCGCTCAACCCCGTCCAGAGTCGCCTAGGCGAGATTTGTGTACCATAACCAAAATGAGACTCTGCAACTCTCGCCTAGGCGAGATAGACTCGCTTGGGCGAAGATTGCAGAGGTTCTCATCTGATCGCACACGAAAACAACCTCAATTCATGGCAAAATTCAATTCAACCAATACAATTCAGTATACACCAAAAACCAAAACTTAACCAATAACAACAATCCCGTACCAAACCCTCACCCTCACATTATATAATTCATGAAAAGGCTTTGCACCACATCAAAACATCAACATTTTCAATTATATAATGCATACTACGGGATTCACATCATGCAGAACTATTTTGAGATTAACAACGCTCACATTCATATCATACAACAGTCAATTCACATGCACAAAGGTCAGCTCCCATAACCTGGAATTTGTGATCAAAAATTGAAAAGGTAGAAGCCTTGATTCGTAATCCCTTTCTTGGTCCAGCCCTTGCACACTCAAAACTCCACTCACTCTCTCAAATTCGTGCCTCTCTCTATAGCAGTCCACCACAATGCCCAAAACCCTTCCCTTTACCTAAATTAGTCCTGCCCTTGCACACTCAAAACTCCACTCACTCTCTCAAATTCGTGCCTCTCTCTATAGCAGTCCACCACCGCCCAAAACCCTTCCCTTTACCTAAATTAGTCCTGAGTGATTTTTCAGCACCTAATGGTTACCCTTCTAGGTTTTCTTTACCCCTTCACATTCATACCACAACTAATAGTTAGCAAAAATAAAGCTTATTCTTTACCCACCAAGGTTTGAACCCATGACCTTCCACTCATAAAGCCAAAGCACAACCATTATGCCAAATCACATTTGGTGATACCCTCCAATCAAGAAAACAATTTACATAATCAATTCCATACTCATACATATTATTAAAATTAATAATAAAACAACAACACATAATTGGCAAACATAGGATTCGAACCCAAGTCCTTTCACACAATCCAAATACTCTCAACCATTTGAGCTAGTACTTTTCCACATCACCCTAACCAACAATTAATGTCATAAAGACTCTTTTTACTCGCATTTAATAATTAATTAATTATTTAATTAATTAATTTCTTGGGTCTTACACATTCAACCCTAAAGCTCATGTACACCGCTCCATTCGTTTATGCCCTTAATTACGTAATTATACCCACCGTTGGTCATCAATATTACTCTATAATAATTACCACTGACTTTTCCCACGATCAAATTCAATCCAGAATTCCAGAAAACCCAGAACGAGTCAGTTTGCCCCGCGCCGCCTGGCGGTTCAACCAGTCCCGCCAGGCGCTTCATCAGCAGACCCATAATTTGTTAAGACGCCTTGCGTCGCCTGGCGGCCAGGAGTGTGCCGCCAGGCGGTTCCTATTCCAGGAACCCAGAACACATACAAATGCATGAGTCGCTTGGCGGTGATTCATCACCCGCCAGGCAGCTTCTGGAAAAATTCCAGAAACGCAAAATTTCAAGGAATTAACAGTGTACAAACATCCAATTTACCATGCATCACACATTATTAACAATATGCATAAAATTACGGAGTCCAGCTCCCCTAACCTGGAATTCCTTCGCTTAAATTGAAATGCTTGAGAGCTCTCAACGATCACCAATGATCTTCCCCTTGGCTTCCACTCAACCAGCCCCAAAACTCACTCCCACTCACTAATCTTAGCAATTTCGTGCTTTGTTTTTGGTACCACTTCTAATATTGGCAAACCCTTTCGAAAACTTCACTTTTGCCTTTTAAATGGAAACTTAAGGCTAGGGGAAGAGTTAAAAACGAGCTGCCACTTAATTTGAGTGTTAATCTCCCATTATGGGGTGTTTTTACAACCACCCTTGGCTGCTATTTTCTCTAGGGTTTACGTTAACCCTTCATCTTCATGCCAAAGCCAAAAATAGCAAAAAGAATGTTTAATTTGGGTTCCCCCAATACTTGAACCCATGACCATGCAATTGCCAAATCAATATCAAACCATCATGCTAATTCATGTTTCATGCTAACAATCATCATCCAATTAACATATTATTTCACAGCATGATTATCATATATTTAAAATAATAACGAATAATAACACAAAATTGGCATACATAGGACTCAAACCTAAGTCCTCTCACACAAACCAAGTACTCTCAACCATTTGAGCTAGTACTTTTCCACGTCATACCAACCATAATTTAATGTCATAAATGATTTGCCCACCCTCATTTATTAATTATTTATTTATTTAAATAATTAAATTCCACAGATCTTACACAAGTTGTATGGCTCATCGACCCGACTTGACTATCTGGGTCGTCAAGCCCTTTTGGGTAGTCAGACCCACTCGACAGGTTTGGGACGTTCGGCCTGCCCGATTTGTCTTGGTCGTCGGGCCTATCTAGCTTGTTTGGTTTTTCAAGCCTGCTTGGTCCGTTTGGTTTGTTGGGCCTACTTGGCCCGTTTAGTCGATCCGACCCATTTGGGTCGTCAAGCTGAGTTGGTTCGTCTAAGTTGTTTGCCTGCGATGACTTACCCGAGATGGTTCAACTTAATCTTTTACTCTGACTCAAAGTAGTATTTTTACGAGGCCTAACCCACCTTAGCCTTGACCCTAACCTACTTGAGAAGGGACTTTGGAGACTGATGAGTTCATATTTTTGCTCTCATTTAAAGTTTAATTATGGATTTTTTTATTGAATTTTGTTCTTAGAAGATTGATTTAATTAGGATTTCTTATAATTCGATTTATTGAGCATGAAAGACAAAAACAAGTTAAAAATAGTTTTTTAGTTGAACAAATGTTGTTTGGATATTTTGAGGTGTGTTTAGTGCAGCCGGAGATAAGTTGAGCTCATGGAGGTGTGGAGATAAATTGATTAAACCTTCATGACACCTTAATGATAAATCCAAGAATAGGAAATTATCAAATTCACAAAAATCCAAGCAAGGCAGAAGATGGAACGAACAACAAAAATTGGATCTTGCGGTTTTCTCTATCTTTTTCCAGAAAAAGGGACTTTGATAATTAATAAATATTTATTTTGAAAGATAATTTGGGAAAATATATCTTTAGATATTTTATTTGATATTTTTAAATAATTATCTTATTTAATTATATCATAAGATATCAAAAGATAATAACTACCAAATCTATTTAAATATGGCGAGATCTTCTTAAATCTTTTTAGATCTCCACAACAACAAATATATCTTGAACATATTAAATTATCTAGATGATAATTTGAGGAGATTGTATAAGGCTAATTTGGAAATTTAATACAAATATTAGTTGGTGATAATTTATCAAATATCTTTAAGTAATTTATTTATTTAATTATATTAGATATTAACGAACTATATATATTTGTCAAATAGTCTATATCTCTAAATATTTTTAAATATTTATAATCACTATAAAGATAAATAATTTATCTTTATCTTTATTTTAAAAGATATTTAAGAGATTTTAGCAATAGAAAAATCCAGTCCAAATCCTATCTAATATGAAGCCAAAACTATGAACTTATCCGAGACCGAAACTTGTTTCCTCCCCTCTTTTGAAGTTCCTTAAAAGAAGTTTAACGAAGAGCGGGTCATGGTCATATTGACACCTCTAAAATAATAGAAGTGTCTTTTCTCAAAAAGAGGAATCTGGAACGTTTCTAGATCAAAAGTATTTTTTTGAATTATTTAGTCCAAAAAATGTTAAAGTACAATGAAGTGTTCACACGAAAGGGGGAACTTCTAGAGGTGCAGTTCTTCTCACGGTCTACCTTCTCCCAGTAAACACCTTCGGCCAACCTCAAACCAGCCACCAACACGAAAAGAATGGAACACCGCACAAGAATGGATGTCGTAGACCCATTAGAACAGGTATATTTGGATGCCCGAAGAAAAAAAATTGATTATGCAATCAAATAAAATTTTCTATAAAAAATAATCATCAACAAAATTAGTGATTCCTTATCATTTATTATTTCGATAATCATTTTATTACAATTAATAATGATTAATAAATTTTAAAATATTTTTTAACGATTAGATAACTAGTATAGAAAAAATTGAACTGTATAAATGAATGTTATTTGTTTCAAAATCCAAATTTTTTAGCTTCAGCTATCCTACAAGGCTTCTGCCACACTCCTTGTTTTCTCCCAAACCCTGTTCAACTTTAAATTCTCAATCCAATTTCTTTTGCACTCTTAACCACGTTTTTCTCCACATAATAATTTTAAATGCACCAATTCCAGCTCATGTAATAATATACCCTTAATTGTGTGGGAGTGTTGTACGTATATTACGTGAAACTTTTCCGTAAAACATTTCTTAATGTAAATTAGGTTTCTGCCAAACTAGCCTTCAACAATAATTCAGTGATAAATGAGAATGCAATTGCAATTTGACCTGCGGTTAAGAATTGGATTTTCAGCGATGTGGGACCACCAATCTATAAATTTGCGCCATCTGTCACTTCCTTTTCAACTGCACCACTTCTTCTTCATTCCTCTCAACCAGCATCACCAACACCTCTCAAAGTTATCCAAGCTTGTTCGGTGGCACCACTTCATGAACCAACCCTAGTTCCAACCTCATTTCCACTATGCATTGAAGCATTCTTTGCAAAAGAAAGGTTCACACGTTGCCCCAATGAGCATACCTTGTTCACGAAGGGTATGCTCACAGATATAAGGTTCGATTAGTGGCAAAAAGGTATGCTCAGAAATATGGAATCAGTTACACTGAAGTCTTTACTCCCGTTGCAAGACTTGATACGGTGAGAGTGTTGTTAGTTATGGCTACTCAAAAATGGGAAGTGTTTCAGCTTGACGTGAAAAGTGCTTTCTTGCATGGTGAAATTCAAGAAGATATTTGTTTTAACCAACCTACTGGCTTTATCAAGAAAGGCTTTATCAAGAAAGGCAGATAAGGACAAGTTTACAAGTTGAGAAAGGTGCTATACAGGCTCAAACAAGCCCCACGAGCCTGGTATAGTAAAATTGAAGCATACTTTGCAAAAGAAAGGTTCGCACGTTGCCCTAATGAGCATACCTTGTTCATGAAAAAGGTTAGAGCCAATATTTTAATATTTAGCTTGTATGTGGATGATCTAATCTTTACTGAAATAGCAGAGCTATATGCGAAGAGTTTAAACACTCAATGCATTTAGAGTTTGACATGATAGATTTGGGTAAAATGAGACACTTTTTGGGAATAGAGGTAATACATAATGAAGCAGGCATTTTCATTTGCCAAAGGCGATATGCGCTTGAGATCCTAGCACATTTTAATATGTTAGTACGAAATCCCATGGTACCGAGAACCATTTTATCTAAGGATGATGCAGGGATTCCGGTACATGTTACAAAGTTTAAACAAGCGGTTGGCAGTCTCATGTACTTGAAAGTCACACGACCATATTTAATGTTTGGAGTCGGTTTAATTAGTAGATACATGGCCAATCCCAAGGAGTCTCATTGGGCAGCAACAAAATGGCTTCTCAGGTATTTAAAAGGCACTGTTGAACACGGTCTCTTCTATGAAAAAGGAAGGAAGATGAGTTTCACTGCCTATATTGACAACAACTATGCATGGGATTTGGATGATAAGAGAAGTACTACTAGATCAGTGTTCATGATTGGAACTGCAGCTGTATGTTAGGCTTCAAAAAAACAGCCTGTGGTAAGCCTATCTACCACTGAGGTTGAATATATTGTTGTAGCATATTGTGCATGTCAATGTATTTGGCTCAAACGAATCCTAGACCATCTTGGAGTAGAAGGAAATGAAGCTACATAAATCTTCTGTGACAATAGTTCTACCATACAACTGTCTAAGAATCTTGTTTTTCATGGTAGGAGTAAGCATATTGCAGTAAGGTTCCACTTTCTCAGAGATTTAGTCAATGATCAAATTATCACACTGAAGTACTGCAATACAAATGAGCAAGTGGCTGACATTATGACAAAAGCTTTGAAGCTTGATCAATTTGAAAAACTTAGATGTATGCTTGGAGTACTTGCAATTAATGAAATAAGCTAAAGCTTAAGGGAGAGATTGTTAGTTATTTAAACGTGTGAATAAACAGTCCTATTTTATAGGACTACGTGGGTCTGTTTAGTTGCTAAGCTCACGCCTAGATTGTCGTCATGCAGTTTTGTGATTTTGTTTCATTGTTATCTGTTATTATTCTGTTTTGAGGTAAAGTCTGTAAAGCTTATAAAGCCATCATCGTATGATTTAATAAAGTATGCAATCTCTTCATTTTATCAAAGTGTTATTCATACATTAAGCGTTATCAAATGGTTATTTGTATATTTTATCCTTTCGGGTTTCTTTAAATTTTGTCATTTCTCTCCAATAAAATATTAGCAGGTTTTGATGTTTTTTTTTGTTGGTTAAAATAGTTTTTTGGTACCAATTTTCGTCAAGTTTTGTTAAATCAGTCCTAATTTTATTTTTATGCTCAAATAAGTCCTAATTTTCGTCAATTTTGTTCAATTATGTCCTTTTTTGCTAACACCGTTTAAATCATTAATGGCGGCCATGAACAATGACTGTCATGTGTCACTTCGTGATTTTTTTGAATTTTTTGAATTTTTTTATTGTTTCAATTTTTTTTAGTTTTTTTAAATGTCCACGTGTCAACTCAGCAGCATGCCACATATCAACCCAGCATCATGCCACGTATCAAAGTCAATATTTTATATTGAATTTGGTCCATATATTCGTTATTTTTGTTCAATTTAGTCTTAATTTTTGTTAACATGAACCAATTTTTTCTCTCTCTAAATTGAAACCAAATTTAATTTTTATATTAAAATTCACATTTTTAATTAAATATTTTATATAATATATTAAAATTTGACAATCGGACCAAAAAGGTATTTTAAATTTTTTTTCATGTTTAATGTTTTTGGTTGGTACTGAAACTGTTAACTGACAAGTAGTGATATTTCCCTCACAAACACACTGTGTGTTCCTTACTCCCGGCTTCCTAGCAATTCCAACCATACAATGATGATAAATTCACTCACTTCTATTCTCACCCTCTCACCACAAACCATGGCTATCACCACCTTCTTAACATTGTTCCTCCTTCTTCTAAACTTCTCCACACTCCTCCAAGCCTACACTTTAGAGGAAGTTTTCACCATCAATTGCGGCACCACCGGAAACTCCTCCGACGGTCAAAGAACGTGGACCGACGACGCAAACACAAAGTACTTATCTTACCAACAAGCCACCGTTTCAGACCAGGCGACAACATGGTCTCCTTCCACCAATCAAATACCCTTCTCCACCGCACGCTTGTCCCGTTCCCAATTCAACTACTCCTTCCCAATCTCCACAGGCACCAAATTCCTTCGTCTCTTCTTCTACCCTACAAACTACCCTTCCTTTCCCCGCACCCAAGCATCCTTTACCATTCAATCCAACCAATTTACTCTCCTCAACGCTTTCAACACCTTTCTTAATGCCGACGCTCAAGCCACATACATTATTTTCAAAGAATATGTGGTCAACGTCAAAGACAGTGAGAGGCTTATCCTCACCTTCACTCCCTCACATCCAAACTCCTAAGCTTTCATCAATGGAATCAAGGTGCTTTCCATGCCAACCGATTTATATTACATACCAGCAAATGGGACAACCTTCACGTTCATCAGAACTAACTTGGTGTACAACGTTGGAACGAGCTTTGCTCTTCAGACTAAGTATAGAATCAAAGCCGGAGGATAAGAAATCCCGCCACAAAATGACTCTGGTTTGTTCAGGGATTGAACTTCCGAAGAAGGTTATTTTATCAAACACAATCCAAAGAATGATGATCGTCCAGTGGAGGAGGATGGGAAAAGGAACATAACCGTGAATCCCGATTACGTGGCACCAAAGGAACTGTTCAAAACAACGCGTAGCATAAGCACAAACGCCACTGTGAACAAAATGAGCAACCTCACTTGGGAGTTCCCGGTTGATGCTGGCTTCACTTACGTTCTCAAGCTCCACTTTTGCGAGCTTGATCCCAATATTACTAACATTGTTGATAGGCAATTCTTGATCTACATAGCGAGTAGGTTGGCTGATGATCTTGTAATGTAATGAAATGGAGTCATAATCAAAAGGGTCTAGTTGTGCATAGAAACTACGTCGTCTTTATTCCCAAGAATGGTGCTAAAAAAAGTTTAATATCTCGCTTCAAATGCACCCTTACGTAAGCAACGTGGATTCGAAATACGCATATGCCTTCCTGAACGGTTTTGAGATCTTCAAAATCAACGACTCAAATAACCTAGCCGGTCCCAACCCGGATCCGGTACAGACTCCACAGAACAACATTCTCGACAAAAACGGAATAACTAGCATCGGAACGACGACAATTAGCGTCGTAGCAAGGGTGTTGTCCAACAGTTTTGATCCTGCTATCCATTTTCCTTGTGTTTTTACTCTACAAGAGAATCACTTATACCTAGTGCAAGGATTATGAATCCAAGTCAATGACCATGCAGAACTCCTCCCTGCCAACAGACCTCTACCGCCACTTCTCTCTCGACGAGATGAGAGCGGCCACCCAAAACTTTGACCAAGTCTTGATCGTCGGCAACGGCATATTCGACCATGTGTACAAGGGCTATATTGATAATGGCTCCGTTCCCGTCGCCATCAAGCGCCTTAATCCGTAGGGGCGAATCATTTAAAGGGTAGGGAGGGCCATGATCCCCCAATATTTTTGATTTTTTTAAAATTATATGTATATTTTTGAATTTTTTAAATTATATTTATATATTTTAAATTATTTTAAATTATATATATCTTTTAAATTTTTAAATTTCTTAAAAATTATATGTAGTATATTTTAGAAATTAATGGAAATTAAATTGTGTGACTTTTTATTTATTTTATAAAACACAACCTTTAATCTTAACAAAGTTGGTCATTTAGTTTTTTTAGTCTCAATTTTGTTTCGATTTTTTAAAAAGTTTATTCAATTTGGTTATTTTCATTTAATTTTTTAAAGAGGATCAAAAGACTTTTCATCAAAATTAACACTAGGATTATGTTAATTGCACCAACAAAGCAAAACATTCCTATTAACCGTTTCAATTTTCAACAAATTGAGACTAAAAAAATATTAGACAATCAACTAGACATTTTTGGACAAATAAAGAAACAAAAAAAATAATTAAACAAAATATTTATTAAGATATTTTTATTTTTTTCTCATTGTCTTTCTAATTTTTCACAAATTGTATTCATCTCTCGTTCTCATGTGTTTTCTTTTATGTTTTTGAAGAAGAAAAAATTAGACACAAACTCATTATTTTTTTTTCTGATTTCTCATTTGTTTTCTTTCTTTTCTTTTTTTTTAAAAAAAGTAACTCTTTATCGTCTTACCTGATAATAAAATATTAGTTTAAGAGTTATTAACATGATTTTTTTATCTTACAAACTTTTTGCAAATTCATTTTTTATGAATATACAAGAAAAAAATTGTATTCTAATATTATTTTGAAAAAAAATATTTATACAAATGAAAAATAAGATAATAGATTTATTTTTTTTAAATGATAAAAAGGAAACTATTCGTGAAGATGAAAACAAATACATTCTACTTCTTCATATATTTTGAAACATTATACTAATAGTCTAATTTAATAATTCAATTATTTAGTTTAAGAAATTATTTTTTGAAACTTTATACTACTAATCTAATTTAATGAATAAAAAATTATATTATTTTTGTCCATCAAACATTTTTAGTCAAAAAAAATCCATTGCTGTTGGAAAAATGAAGAAGACAAATAATATCGAAGTGGTTAACAAAGAACAAAAGGGAGTTAGGACCAAGTCCCCTATTCCGCCATTTTTGTGTGTATGAATGTAGAAAATAATGATAAGGGGTAGGAAGAAACGGCAGTCGAAGCTAAACCTAATTTTCGTTAAACTGCTTTTTCTTTCAAAATAAATCACGCGTCCCATCATTTTCAATTCCACCACTCCACCATGTCACGTCAGCAGCGAATTTTTTTTCAAAACTCAATTTCAAAATTCCAGCTTACACATCACCGGGTAACGAAAGGGTCAAATTTTAGAGGTTACTGTATCGTTAGCCTATTTTTTTTAACTTATAGTTTTCCTAATTTTAAAACGTATCACCATTAAATTTCTAAAGAGGTGTTATGATAAAAGGAAAATAAATTTTTGCCTACTAAATTTTAATAACATTTTTTTACAACTTTAGATTTTTAAAATCACTTAAAACATGATATATCATATTATAAAAAAAATTATCAAAATTTAATAATAAAAATATCATTTTTCCCGTGGTGTCATGTAATAAAAAGAAGGAAAACGATTGTTTAACAAAGTGAATGTTACAAATTTTTTGACAAAGTGATGTGGCATGTATTAAATAATTTTTTTGAGTTAAAAAAATGGGAAACTGCATGTGTGAGAGAGAAATTGAAGAATAGGGACGTGGTTCAAAAGATGGGATTGTCTTTCACAGCTCCCACGCATTGGAGTTCATTTTTGGCCCGCTCTTAAAGTTTTTCTTCCCCACAGTGATACAGAACCATTCTTCTACAAATTTCCATTGATTAAAATTCCCGCTACATTTACCCAAACTCATTATCGTTGCACATCGAATCCCACCTACACGAAAGCAGTTTGTCCCAACGGTGGTAGACGAAATCACAGCAGAACGTTCCCGACGGTGGTTGACGAAGAGCATTGAAGTTGCAGGTTAGGATTTTCGATTATAAATCAATTTGGGGTTTAAGGTTTTGATTGGAAACCATTTCTGCTTGGAGTGGAATGTATTTTTGGGGTTTAGGGTTTTCATCCGAAACTGACGTGCTCCTTGTCATATCTATGACAGCTTCGTGCCATTGTCGGAGGTGAGACGAAAATTGAAGTGTGGTGTTTACGGAGCTCACTTATTTGCAGGTTATTTCAATGCCTAACAATGAAAACAAGGATGCAAGTTTAAATGTCAATCACAAAATTCATATATGACAAACGCAATGAAATGTTTTGCACAACAGGTTTTGATGGACAAGTGGGAACTTCATTTGCATTTTCTTTTCACTAAACTTTTTTATTCAAAAATCAGTACAACTTTCTTGGTGTCACCAATATATGGCAAACACAAAAAGTTCTAAAATAATTTGGTTGGACCAAAGCTGCAACTTTAAATGACAATCCCTAACTACCTATATGGCAAATTTTGTAAAGAGGTTTGCACAACAAGTTTTCACAGACAAGTTGCAACTTCATTTTCATTTTCTTTTCAATAATGTTTAATATTAAAAAGTCAGTACAACTTTTTTGGTGTGACCTATATAAATGGAAAGCACATAAAGTACCAAAATAATTTGGTTTCATAAAGGATGCACGTTTAAATGGCAGTCCAAAACTACTTGAATGGCAAACGTTGTACAATGTTTTGCACAACAGGTTTTCACGGACAGGTTGCAACTTCATTGGCATTTTCTTTTCACCAATCTTTATTATTAAAAAATTAGTAGAACTTATTTTGTGTAGGAAGGATATGGGAAGCACATAAATTTAAAAAATAATTTGGTTTGACTAAGGCTGCAACTTTAAATGGCAATCACTAACGACCTATATGGCGAACACTTTAAAGATTTTTGCACAACAAGGTTTTACAGACAGTTGACAACTTCATTTGCATTTTCTTTTCACTAAACTCTCTTAATAAAAATCAGTAAAACTTTTTTGGTGTCACCAATATATGGCAAGCGCATAAAGTTCCAAAATAATTTGGTTTTACTAAGGCTGCAACTTTAAATGGCAATCAACAACAACTTAAAAGGCAAACACTGTTAAATATTTTGCACAACAGGTTTTCACGGACAGGTGGGAACTTTATTTGCATTTTCTTTTGACAAATCTATATTATTAAAAAATCATTACAACTAATTTTGTGTAAGCAAAGTATGGGAAGCACATAAAGTTCAATAATAATTTGGTTTGACTAAGCCTGCAACTTTAAATGACAATCACTAACTACCTATATGGCGAACACTTTAAATGTCTTGCACAACAAGTTTTTACGGACAGTTGACAACTTCCTTTGCATTTTCTTTTCACTAAACTCTTTTAATAAAAAATCAGTAAAACTTTTTTGGTGTGACCTATATAAATGGAAAGCACATAAAGTTCCAAAATAATTTGGTGTCATAAAGGATGCAACTTTAAATGGCAATCAGGAACTAATTAAATGGCAAACGCTGTTAAATGTTTTGCACAAGTTTTCATGGACAGGTGGGAAGTTTATTTGCATTTTCTTTTCACTAAACTCTCTTAATAAAAAATCAGTAAAACGTTTTAGGTGTCACCAATATATGGCAAGCGCATAAAGTTCCAAAATAATTTGGTTTTACTAAGGCTGCAGCTTTAAATGGCAATCAGGAACAACTTAAATGGCAAACTCTGTTAAATGTTTTGCACAACAGGTTTTCACGGACAGGTGGGAATTTCATTTGCATTTTCTTTTCACTAAACTTTTTAATTAAAAAAATAGTACAACTTTTTTTGTGTAACCATATGGGAAGCACATAAAGTTCAAAAATAATTTGCGAAGATTAAGGCTGCAACTTTAAATGGCAATGACAAAGTACTTAAATGGCAAACGCTGTAAAGGGTTTTGCACAAATTGTCCTCAGATAGGTGCCCATTTGAATTGGAACAAAATTTTACCAGGGATACATGTCTAACTTTCTTATCCAAATATTAGTGCATAATTTATGTGCCTGGGTATGTCCTTTACACATTTTGGAAAAAAAAAATTCAAATTTTAGTTGGAGATTAAAGTGGTAGACATTGACAACTTAAATGGCAAATGCAGTTATTGTTTTTGGACCAATACAGATGTACATATTTGTGACACATCAAACCTGATAAATGACACTAATTTGGTCAACAAAAAGTATCTATCTTATACATAGTAAGCACTTCAACATAATATTGTAGCAAAAGCTCTAACTGATGTCCCATAACAAGGTCTTGCAATGTCATAATAACATAAATACATCAATTATTTTCTCCACAAATTTGAAAAAAAATAAGTACACACATCTATTTACAAAACTTTCGTCTCTGATATGTGGTAAATGGGGTTCGAATTCTTGCACTCTTCAAACGTAATCGTGGTTGATGCTTCATTCGATCATACATATTGCTTTCTTCACATTCATTTGTGTCTTCATTATCAAACTCTGCTGCTTTTTGAACTTCCTCATCATGGTCCATATCTTTACCAAAAACGGAATAATTGTGTTGAGCACTACAACAACCGTTGACATCCGCAACACCATCGCCAATAATGTCATCAAAATACTCATGACTTTGATGGGAACGCCCTCCAGATCCCTCATTAAATTCACCTGTCCTATCAACAATATGCCTTTTCAATTCCTTCAATTGAGCTTCTAGTTCATCAATAAGCTGTTCTAACCCATCGTTGTTTGTCACGTCTGCCTTCTCAGCAAAACCACGACCAAAGGCTTTAAAAGCTTCTCTAACAATTACATAACCAAACTCTTATGGTGAGGCAACTACATCAAAAACAACCTGCATACCATTCCAAAATCAAGCCAAAAATCAGTGCATGTAATAAATAAACCATGTAATAATTACAAAAACAAAAATAACTGAATTGAAAATTACCAAATTCTTATTGAAACTTCGACTGATGACAAAATCGCCCACTTTCACATTCATCCAATGCAAAACACGTGGGAATTTGGTTGACAAACATCGACCCTTTTGGGACCACATAAGCAGATGGTCATAAGCCCATAACTACAAAACATATGAATGAAGAACATTTGTCGATCAACAACAAATACTACAACATCATTCAAGTCAAGTAAACACTAAATCAAAAATTCATACCTGTAGCAAATAAACACATCTATCTACATGGAAGTGTCTTTTAGTTCCACCTCTCTTAAACAAGAAAGAAGCACGACATATGCTCCCAACCAAGTATTCATACACAACAACACCCCAATTCAAATTTCCAAGACCTTCAATATCATCTACCCGCTTAAACAGAATTGGGAAAACCCTACCAATACGATTTGGCAACAAAAATTCACAAATGCCCAACAATATATAAACTCTACAAAAGTCAGGTATAGAAATTTCTTTCCTATTTCGCATTAGGAAGTCATACAACATGCTTAAGTCGACGTTCTTACTTTGAAACATTTTCCTACAATTACTCTCCACTTCGATTTCGTTTAAATTGAATTTTGGACCAACCACCCTAAGACCAAGACCTACACAAACATCCAATAAAGTAAATCGAACTGATTGGGATCTAATTTGAAAACATCCACTCTTTTCATCCCATCTAGAACATAATTTACTAAGAAGGTTTCTAGAAAATTTCGTAGGCTCCTTCAACATTGTTAACCATCCGAAACATGTCCCTTCAATAAATAATTTTTGCTCTGCTGTTAATTGGTTGTTAATAGATGCAAGATATTTTGTTCCACAAGAATGCCTCAAATGTATCTGCAAAGAAAATTAAACAACTACACTAATGAGACTTGTTAAAATGTCAAACACAAATCAAATGTATGGTAACGCTATTCATACCTTATTTTCAATGGAGTCAGTACCTTGTTGCATATTCATACTTAGTAGAGTTATCAACAAACACTCACCAAAGCCCTAAAACCTAAAAATGACCACACAGAAAATCAATCATAAAAACCAAAAAAGCACATCACCAAAACGGATAAAACACACAACACCATATGATCAAATAAAGTAATCAAACTAATAAAACAAGGAACAAAGTATTAAACAACAAACTGTAACTGTTTATGTGGCAAACACATTACAACTTTTAGAATTCAAATAATATAAAAAATACGAAAATTTTTAACCAAATTATTAGCACAATAGAATGTGTTTGGAAATAGAGTTCCAATCTAAATTCTTAAATGGTGTTAACTAGGTTCATGTTATTCACCATTGACACTAGTAGCGAAGTGATACAAAATCTGCAAAGGGAGTTTTCAAAAGTTCCAATATTATTACAGAATCATAACTACAGAATTTAATCTCATTTTTTGTCATAAAACATATGTAGCATATATGATTCGGGTAAAACTTTGATTCATAGGTTCATTCAACAAAATAATATGAAATCAATTACTAACATACAAATTAACATGAGTTGAGAATAAAAAGAAACAACGTCACAATGTAAAGATATAATAAGAACTGTAACCAAATCAAAATGAAAAGATGAAGAATATGACAAATGGATAATACATCACGTAAACATGGACCAAAGTATTAAACACCAAATTGTAACTATTTATGTGGCAAATGCATTGCAACTTTTAGTATGCAAATAATATAAAGCTTCCAACTAATAGAATTCATTCAACGAGTGTGTAAGACTAAGCCATCCAATCATACTTTCATCAAACACCACAACACA
>Ga0214545_1002339_pt1:0-32500 | contig 36497 bp, 14 predicted proteins | sample CNSS4metaG_FD_160064 | JGI IMG/M metagenome (GOLD analysis project Ga0214545, IMG submission 160064) | Root nodule microbial communities from cowpea collected in UCLA plant growth center, Los Angeles, California, USA - CNSS4 | ecosystem: Host-associated > Plants > Roots > Nodule | place...
AAAAAACTTACCACAGCATCCAACAGCATTTCACATCCCTAGTGGCATTGCAAATATATATAAAAAAAACAAATGACTAACACGAGAAAAGGACAAATATACTGTTATGTTGCGACATTTATTAGTATTTTTAGAAGTCATGAGAAGATTGTACTCTTTCTATCTTTTACCAAATGTTAGAATAATATATTTTCTTACAATTTTTCGTAAAATTTATTAATATACAATCGAATATCTTCACTAATCTCTGTCATTCGGAATCGTACGATTTCATTAGTCTCCGTTCATAACGTGTTAGTCTCTATATCAGTTGTCATGTCAGTGCATTCGTGATTCTCGTGTGCAATGGCGAGGTTCCGATATTTTCGGCTGTGAACACAATAGTAATATTTTCTCTGTTTATTGACGGAGAAAATGTACTATACTTATTTGATTAAATTCAAAAAACAGCTAATGATTCCTTCCGGATGTAACAGCATTTAATTTAATTATAAAGTTTTAAATATATCGAACATATTATGCAATTTTAAGAATTACTCTAATTTTATGAATTAATCATTGTATCATCAACTTAAGCTTGTAAGTCATACAACTTAATATACTTTTTCCTTCTATGAAATAATGAATTGGCAGATAAATGTATAGTTGAATTGTTATGTTATTTAAATTTCAGATTACACATGTCAAAACGGATCAGGCCCGTCAGATCGATATATTAACAAAATGGTAGATCAGGTTGAAATGTTCAACTTATTGTTGCCCGACTCACTTAGCCTGCCAAACTGACGAGTCAGTTTTTTTGGCCGCCAATTCTTTTTTTTATGTTTAAAAATTAAAAATGATTAAAATAAATAATTTTTTATATTATATAAAAAAATTATATATACATAAAATATATATACAAAAATTTTAAAAGTCAAAAGAAAATTTTAAAAAATTATTAAAAAAAGTGGTGGACCAACCCGTCGGCCCATCGACCTACTCTGAGACGAGGCGGGTTGAATTGTCTAACTCGTTTTCTAGTGGCGGGCTAGCCTAACCGGACCCATTTTTGGCGGGCCAAGGACGGGGCGGGCCAAAACAGGCAAAATTGGCCCGTTTTGTCACCCCTAACTCAGATACTCCAACACCTTTTGAATGCATGTACATTACAAACGCAAGAGACAACAACTATATACCTAGCTTTGCAGTGGACATTGTTATTATGGATTGTCTCTAAAGACCATGAATTTGCTACAAAGCAATTAAAAATATGTTGAGTCTTTTGAGAGTATTTACCGGAAAGATTTCACATTGATGTGACATAGTGACGAAGATTGACTATTAACTTTGGGGAACCAAAATAATATTTTAAAATATATATGTTTTATTACTATCACTAGTACAACAAAAATAAATATATAATATATAATTTAATTATGACTATAAAAGAAATCACATATATCTAAGAAATTTTTTTGTACTTTTAAATGATTGAATCCAACAATAATTAAGACAAAACATACACTACTAAAAAAATATATATTTCCTCCCAATTTTGTTTTGAAATTTTTTTCATAAAAAAAAACTTATAAATTTTGTTATGAAAAATAATTTGTAAGAAACTACTACCAATTTTGTAGTAAAATATTTAGGGTTTCACAGAAAAACTTGTAGGAAATACTTGCAAATTTTATAAATGACAAAAGAAAAATCTTTTCTTGAAAAATTTTATAAAAGGATTGCAAGAAAAATCTCATGAAATATAAATAATTCTAGTAGTGATAAATTTTCGGTTATATATTTTTTTCAATGTAAATAATTTTATTATGTACAACAAAAATTATCTTCTATTTTATTTCACAATCTTGTTTAGCAAAAAAGAAATCTTTTTGTTTAAATAAAATCTACTTCTTATTCTTGTTAAAGATGGCTACAGTTCAAAATTGATTGATAAATTTTTTAAATTTGAATAATTAAAAGTATTAACAATAAAATACTGAAGTTAAATTTTAAATTAATTTTCTATTGAATATGATATTAGTAATTTAGTTATGAAATTATTAATTAATAGTAAGTGAATAAGTAAAAGGTGGTAAGAGATATTTTTGTCCTTTTTAAATTCATTGAATAATTAAATGTTACCTATAATTAAATTAATTTTTTTAAAAATTATATATATATATATTCTAAATTTTAATTACTAACCTATAAAAAATATTGAGAGGGGGGCCATAGTCCCATTACGGACCAACTAAGGTCTGCCCTAATGAGACCTAAGCTAAATCTACGTAAAAGACTTGACATTACTTTTAACCAAAAACATTAAGAGTGTATTAAGGGTGTATTCTGTTGTGAGGATAGATTTGAGGGGGAGTGATTGAATGAATTTGAGTACATTTGAAGGTAAACTTTGTGTTGTTCTTTTTGAAAGAATTTGAAGGTGAAAGTGAGTGAATTTGAGGGTGAAGTTGGTGAGAGTTTTGACTGATGTGATAGATAAAAAAAAAGTTTTAATAGAAAGTAAATAAAGATTATCAAATTGCCCCTTCTGATAAAATTAATATGAAATGATTTGGTTAAATTTAGTCTCTATTTTCGTAGCAAAATATCAATTTGGTCTCTCTATTTTTTTATCTTAATTAGGTCCATATTTTGGAAAATTCAATGCAATCAAGTCCTTTTTGTTAGTGGTGTAGTAATAACATTAAAGGGGTGTCACATGTAAATTTGAATTTTTTTTTATGTTTTGAATTTTTTTTAAAAATTAAAAATTTGTCACGTGTCAAGCTGATATTGTGCCACGTGGCAGTGATAGTGCCATGTGTCACTATTATGCCCGCTGTCATGTTCTCATCTTCAATTCCTATATTTTAATTTTTGTCTCAATTTAGTCTCAATTTTTGTAAAAATTGAGCAATTTTGTCCCTCTCCAAATTAAAACCAAATTTAATTTCTATATAAATGTACACAAACATTTTTATCAAATTTGATATTTCAAGTAAATATTTTTAACAAGATTAAATTTGTTTAAATTTATATTTTACATTGAACTTCATTTAAAATTGTTAATCAAAAATAATGCTAATAGAAAAAAAGTTCATAAATTATATTGATATTTTATTACATCATACTTTAATATTGTTTTTTATTTAATTTATATTTCAAATAATTGTATATTTTTAAAATGTGTAAAGTTTAATAATTTCTATACAAATGTTTGAGTTGGTGTAAAATAATAATTATATAAATTTAAAAAAATAAGTTTAACTAGTTTATGTAACCATTGAAAAAAAATTAATTTGAAAATAATTTTAAGTAAAGTTAAATGTGAAACAAAAATTTAAATAAACCTAATTTTGTTAAAGATATATAATAAAAATATCAATATGAATAAAAATATCAAATTTAATAAAAATATTTGTATAACATTTGTATATAAATTAATTTTTGTTTTAATTTGGAAATGGACGAAATTGTAAAATTTTTACAAAAATTGGGACTAAATTGAGAAAAAAAATTAAAATACAAGAACCAAATTAAGAATGAAGAAATGACACCTGGCATAATAGTAACACGTGACACTGTCATTGCCACATCACATTGTTACCGCCATGTGACACGACATCAACTTGATATGTGGCAAATTTTTAATTTATTTTAAAATTAAAAAAATAAAAAAAATTCAGGAGCTGACACGTGGTACCCCTTAAACATTGTTACTGCACTGCTAACGAATAAATACATTGGACCAATACGTAACTAAAGAAAATTATAAATAAAGTTTTGATTCCAAATTTTATTTAGTTTTTTCAATTTGGTCATAATTTTATTTTTCAATTTTCAATCCTAATATTTGTCAATTTTGTTCAATTTGATCATTTATGGTAATGTCATTTAAATAATTAACGAATGATAAATAGTGATTGCCACGTGTCATTTCATGATTTATTATTATTATTATTTTTTTTTTTAATTTCAAAATATGTTGTTTGTAAGACTAGTCAATCCATATCATGTATATCTATGTACATCACTCCAAAAGAACTCCAAAGAGAACCCTCAACCTATTGGCTAGTACCATCACCCTCTACAACCTCGTATCATTACAAAGGAGACACAAACAACCACAAAACTAGAAAGGTATAAGCTAATGATAACTTAGATACACCTATACAATAATTATATAAAGATATATGATAACCAATCTAACAAATCAACAATTCATGTATCACCAAACAATTCTTCAGAAGTCCTTATATGGCCTTAAACAGGCTAGCAGGCAATGGTTTGCCAAGGTGTCTTTCTTCCTTATTTTTATTGGTTTCTGTCGATCTAAATCTAATCACTCATTGTTTACTCAAAGACTAGCAAAACCTTTATTGTCCTACTTGTATATGTGGATGACATAATACTTGCAAGGGATTCTTTAGAAGCTATCAGTGATATAAAAGCTCAGCTCCACAATGCTTTCAAAATAAAGGACTTGAAGAATCTAAAATATTTTCTTGGTTTAGAAATAACTGATAAAAAAGGTATTCATCTTTGCTCCAATAACGAACTTGTCGACATCTTCACCAAACCTCTTCATCGCAACATCCATAGAGACATGATTTGTAAGCTCGGACTAATGGACATACACGATCCGGCTTGAGAGGGGTGTATTGAAGTCGGTTGTTAGTTAGAGTTTTCTGTTTTCTATTTTTCCCCTTCTACTTAAAGGAAGGGTCTTTTGTGTTTTAGATGTAAGAAGAAGAATCATAATACAGAATAAGCGTTTTACCTGTTTTGAGTGCCCTTGTTCTTCTCGCAAGCCTTCTTCCTCTTTTCTCTCCACCCGCTCCTCTGGGTCAACCATGGCAGGAGGTTTTCCATGAAGTCCATGAAGTCTGGGATGTAAGGCCCAGAAAAATCATTATGGCTGCTGAAGTGACATTGATTGCACCTCTCAATTGTGTGTAGTGCGTTGTTCCACGAAGATCAAGTAGTTGTACATGACCAGTTTGATGGTTGCAATGAATGCGTTTACATTTGCAGCGATCTGCATTATTGTGATGGCTGGTCCAAGTCGACAGCATGCCAGGGTCTTTAAGGCCCACTCTGAAGTTGAGGAGTGCTTGTCTCTCCCTCTCTGTGCACTTTGCTTCACCACTTTCACTTGAGTTCTTCAATGTCACACTAATTCCCGAAGCAAGCAATGAAAGCAGGAGAAGTAGATAAAATGATTTGAGAAAATAAGCACTCATTGAAGTTTTTCTGAATCAAATAATCTTAACAAGGGGGAGTAAACAAGAGTAGTATATTGCGAATGTTAACATCATTTATATTCATAATTGTAGGGACGGGCGGTGACTTTCTAAAGACTAGTAACAGAGAGAAAGTCTAAAATGTGGATTTCATAAAATTAAGAAAGTAATGAAAAAACAGAATTCACAAAAAAGTGAAGTAATTATTGCAAATGAAATTGCACTAGGCTGGTAAACAAAACCCGTTGAAAATCCATGTTCATCTAAATCTTATATTGATTATAAATAAGAAAAAAAAATCATAAATCCATGCTTTAAAGATTTTGGTTAAAAATAGTATAAATTTCTTATATAAATTAAACTTAGATCACACTCACATCTTCTTTTAATAAATTTCTCTAAAAATAAAACCATCAATTGATATTTAAACTAAAATGTTGATAGCTTCAACTTACTTTTATAATACTTTAACAGAGTTCTTTTAAATTTAAATTGGAACTATAGTATAAGCATTACATAGAATTTATTTGTATATATACAACTAAAATTTGCAATAAACAAATATTCCTCTTTATTATTGATTTACAACAAACAATCTAAATTGTCATTCTACCCTTTCCATTACAATATTCAAAAAGTCCTTTTGTTAGTGCTTTATGTTGTCTTAAAGTCGTATATTATTGACGTTATAAATTGTGAAATAACAATTGGGCTTGAAAAGAGAAACAACTAATATGTGATGACAGTGAATTACTCTAACATTTTTGTTTGTAGGAAAAGATAAACTTATGTTAACAAAAAGTAGTATTAGGAAGCCTCGTTAGAAGGGCTAGTCAAAATATACTAAATTGCACTGAACTAAAAAATAATTTATCTCAATTATGGAACTCAAAACTAGTTCAAACAAATTGAATTGAACTATTTTTTGTTCTAGCAAACTAAATTGAACTACATTGAACTTAATTGCACTGTCACTATAAGACAAAACTTAAATATTGATCAAATTTAGTGACCATAATTAATTAGTCATTATAGTGACCAATTTAAATACTAATTTATAAACTAAAAATTATTGGTAACTAAATTAGTTTCAAAAAATTATAATTCATCTCTAAATTATAATCAAATTAATAATTTTATTTTTGGAAAAAAATAAAAATAAACAAATAAACAAATGTTTTTAATTAATGGTAAATAAAAAAAGGTGAAATAAAATTTTCTTTAAAGATTTTCAAACTTTAATTTTAGCAAAAACAGAAAAAAGAGAGATGAGAACAAAAAAAGAAAAAAGGAAAAAAAGAAGGACAGAACCAATTTGTTTTAATTATCAATGTTATTGATGATGATTGATATTATGCTTTGATTTGTTGTGATTTGATTCCCGTAATGTGTTGTTATGATGATCAATTTCTTCCTTATATTGTTCGTTACAATTAAGGCTAGGATTACATTGATATTGCAATGTGCATATATAAATACACATTCTGCCATATGAGAAAGTGATCAGAAAAAAAAAAAATTCTACATCTCTCTCTTTCTTTCTTCTTCATTACCACTCACATAGACACACCTAATTTTTACTTTTGTTGGAAAAAAACAACAATATTAGGGAATGAGGCAGAATTAAAAGAAGAAAAAAAGAAAGGAGGAGGAATGGTAGTTAACAAAAGAATGAGATTAATGGAGAAGTTAAGGAATTGAAAAGTTTTAGATGGTATGTCATTATCTTTATTTTCCTTTTGATTTATGCATTCTTATATTTTCTTTAAATATTTTTCACATTTTTTTTATACCTAACTTCAGCATTTTGCTTATGGATATTATTTTCTACAATTAATAAATATCTTACTCCACAAATCATAAAAATTAGTTTTCTTCATTTCTTTTAGTGTATATCTGGCCGCTCGCGTTGCGTGACACAAATTTTCTATTTTTTTATAGAAAATATATAAAAAATAATATAAAGAACTAAAGATATAAAATAATTTTTTTTGTTTAATTTTAGTGTTTGTCTAGCCGCTCGCATCGCGTGACACTAATTTCTAAATAATTAAAAATACCCAAAAACACAAAAAGGTTTTCAAAATTATAAAAAAATAAAAAAATAAAATCAACAATTTCTAAAAGGTTCTAAAAGAACTACCTAATGATGATTCTCCATTGTAAATGGAGATACATAAGAGCGAGGATTAATCATTGTCGGACCCAAAAAATTAAAAAATTATTTTTGTTTCTTTTGTACATTCTTTTATTACTATTTTTGGGGAAAATAAATATTTTGAAAACCACATCCCTTTGCATGTTTAATTGAAGGTATTATCTTACGACGAACACCATGGACTACTAATACTTTCGCCACGTGTAATCGACTCCTGGACTCAAAATCTGGTTTTTTGTAGACATTGTCTTATTTTTTTTAGTTTTTTCGTACTTTTCCAGAATAAACTATGACGAATACAAACTCTATTTTTTTTCAAAATTTATTTTTGGTTCACCATCTTGTCGCGATTTTGGTTGCGACAATCACTAACATTAGCTACCTAGTTTTTGGCTACTAAATGATGCAGCTCACACCAATGACATTAGTTGCCAATTTTAGATTCAGTGTAACATCCCGGTCAAATATTACTTATTTAAGATTAAAATAATAGAAATGTTAATAAACTGCATTTATTAATGAAGTACTTTTCCAAAAATGCGAGAAAAGTTAAAACTTTAGTATATAAGCACCAAAAGATAAAATTCAGAAATACGTTCAAGTCTTACAAATATAAAACGATTCGTAGTACTGACTACAAAAATGATCCATAAAAATATTTCCATGTAAAAACTCCCATGTTGGCCCCACTCTGGCTCTAAGTATCCACATGCTCACTTGCATCAACATTTGTTTCTCATGTAATGAGTTACATGATCATCGCCAAACACACACATATAGGGTGAGCTCAAATAAAAAGAAATATTGTACACGATAACTTGATAATTTAAAACCCATAACTCTAATGAAACCTCACCCGTCAAATCCAAGATTCACATCTTCCCCTGGACACCTCTTGATTCTACACCCTTTGATGATTACATTGATCGATCATTGCTGCCACGAGTGTCTACTCGTCCCTCCGATTATAGGCCACCACCTATAGTCCACACATGGGAATAATCTTGTCACGACCATAATCTGCAACACCAAGTGGAGTTCTCTAATATGAACCGCAATCCGTATTTGTCCCAAGACTGCCAAACTCGTCGGATATCATCGAGGAGGGCAATCTTCCGAAACTCATCCGTACGAGCCACGATCTCGTACACTCCACTGGACTTTCAAAACCACCAAGCTACAACCTCGAGTGGCCACGTATTACCCCAATACAAGTTACACTCATAACTGGGTCCCCAACAAAGCATCACATCAAGACCTTCATCCAAAGCCGTGTAAAATCCTCCTCGCAACCTGATTCAGCACCATGAACCGCCTGGTGCCTCATTCGCATTGCTTGGCGAAAACTGGTTCTATACCGCTTAGCGGTCACCTCACGCCGCCAAGTGCCACGCGTCTTCCAGTACCTCTGCTAGAACATTTTTACCTAGCGAAACCACCTTTGCTGCCAGGCGCCACACACCCAGTGCTTCCCTGTTTTTCCCCTGTCACCAGGCGCCACACTAGTAGCGTCACTACTACTGGTTTTTGGCCTTTTAGAACTAGTTCTCAGTGAACCCAAACAATCCACATGCAATCTAAAACATCAATCACACTTATCCAGTCATATTAACATGACTGAATCACCATTCAACACATTCATATACCCAATGGGTTCACAATTGAGATCATAACATTACTCAATTATTAATAGAATTCACCACATATCACATGCACCAATCCCTATATATTCATATATACTCCACCATTTAAATCCATGCTAGCATTCCATTTCAAGTTATGAATAGTACATGCTCATATCAAATATAAAGTAGTAGCACTCTAACAACTTAAGCACATGATTCTATGTACCAATGCGAATTAATATAGCACTTCACACCTCTTATGCAACAATTTCCTTTATATTGATACACATTCATGCACCAATAAACTCATTCTCAACATGTGACTAACCCAAATGAACATTGAAATTCATGGAGCCTCACAACATAACCTAATCATGCTTTCAACTCATACAACATTGAACTTACCTCCAATATAGAACCTACACACTTTAATTATCCCAATGCATCACACTAAAACCAATATTTAGCACTCTACATGATGTATCCACACATATATTCACATTAGTAGTTACTTTAAATTATCACGAGATTATTCATGCATTTTAAAGACTTCCAAACAAGAAATCATGCGTATCATATATATCCAACTATAGACATCCAAATTAAGATGACACTATACAAACTAGAGAGCAACATGTTATGAACAAGCTGTCAAAATTTTAGCTAAATCAGACGGTTAACGAAATGGGAAACCAAATTTTACTAAAACTGTGCAGACTAGAAAAATTGGTGGCGCTCAATGCCCAGAAGCCAGGAACCTAGTGCCTAGCGGTACAAAACTAGCGCATGGTGGTCCCTGTTGTGCAAAAATACGAAAAGCAATGTTTTTCATGAAAAGATGCCTATTTCACACATCCCAAGCATCCAAATACGTGATCCACTCATGCAATTGCTCAAAAATTCAATCAATCAAGCGTCCAACATTCATACACAGTCTATTAGAGTACATTCATACAATTTTAATTCCAACATTGACACCAAACATCATACTTATATCCAAATTCATTTCTCAAAAGCCTTCCTAGAACCCCTATGAACGTACATTGTTCAATCACCACACTAGCATCAACTTTAGTAATTGATCATGAAAATCATACAATACCATTGCGCATAATAATTCCAAGACATCACTATTTCCCCCAAACTCCATAAAACTCATAAAGCTAAACCACGAGGCTCGTGTCACCTGGCGGTAAAGGAGGCCCGCCAGGCGATTTATAGGTAAAACCTAGAAACTACGTTTAAGTTGCATGCATTGCCTAGCGACTTTAAAGGCCTGCCAGGCGATTTCTGGAATTTTCCAAAAAACTCAACGAAATCCAAAAAAGCATGACCAATCATTCATACAATTCACAATTATATAATTCTAACATAAAACACAATCACAACTCCCCTAACCTGGAATTCCCGATTCAAAATTACTCCTAGAATACTTCCTTGCACCACAATTGAGCTCCCCTTTGATCTCCATCCTTGAGCACTCATTCCAGCCTTCTAACACTCTCCTAAGTTCTGTTTTTGGGGTTCTAAAACTCCCTTTTGGTACTAGAGTTTCTAGGTTTTCCCTAACATTGCAAAAAAAAAAAAATAATAATAATAAAACACAAATAAGTCAAGGCTAAATTATCCTAGCCAAGGTTCAAACCTACCACAACTCAATTACCGAACAATTGCACAACCATTCAACCAATTCATGTTTCGTGATAATTCCTATATATCTAAGATTATATTATCACCCACCATGGTCAAACATATTTTAACATAATAAAACAATTAAATTAACATGCAAATGACATACATAAGACAAAAACCTAAGTCCTCTCATGATAATCAAATACTCTTAACCACTTGAGCTAATACTATTTATTGCCTTCTCTCTCCAGATTAATTAACTTAGGGATTCCCGCCCTCACATTTATTAAATAAATATTTATTTATTTATTTAATTATCCCAGGTCTTACATTAAACAACGATGGATGTTATTGGTTATGTTTCCAATAAGAATTATATGCATAATGTATTTCTTTTTAATTCATAATAAGTTGTACATTTTGTTATTGTTAAATTAAAATTAATGAGATTAATAGCAATTAAATGTATATTTATTTATTTGAACTCAAATATGTTAAATTTTATTAGTAACCAAAATGGCTATAATTGTAAGATTATTTGATTTTAAATTACTAATGATTTTATTTCAGTTATCCATAATATGAATGCTAAATTATGAATAATTGATATATGGGTTAGTTGAAGTTCATTATATAAGGCATTTTAAAATTGCCCAAAAAAGTTGATTAATTGTTCTTATCATTAATGAGCATGATTGTAGATAATTTTGTCTGTGTCACTAGTTTTAATTTAGGCTTAAATACTCATTTGATCATAGTTTTGGTTAATTTATTTAAATTTTTCATATTTTTGGATTTATGTTCAATTTGGTACCAAATTTCATAAATTTCATTCAGTTAAGTCCATTTATCTAACACTATCTAAGTCGCTAACAAAATAATGTACAAGGTGGATCGTTCTTGTGACATGGTGCATGGTAGTATGATGTGTCAGTTTTGATGTGTATACGAGAGAGGTTGAAATGCATAGGATAAGGTTTTCATATTTATACGTCTAGAGCAATTAGGGGCATTATCCACTTCAAAAATATGCTTGTGATCCACCTTTACTTGAAAAGTTATGTATCATGGGGGCATCGTCTTCCTCTTGCAATAGTTGGGGACAACAAAGTTGCGATTGATGTCATGGTAGTGGTTATAGGGTTTTAGGTGTAGCACCTATTTGTGATTGTGGAGAGCTTGCAATTGGGCGAACAACAAGAACTGCAAAGAACCTAAGTAAACAACTTTGGGGTTGTGTGAACTACAAGCTTTGTTTCAATCTTTGCAATTTTTGGGGTAATATTCTTATAATATCATGCTTAAATTGAAGGGGTTTATGATATTGGAATATCATTTGTGTTGTTTATTAGTTCAATAACAAAGAGGATGTGAAGATGTAGTGGGGTGTAATTTTTTCAAATGGTGCTATGAAGATGGTGTTAATGAAAGAGATGTTATTATGTTATGCAAAGGAGGAAGATCTTTGGAGAATCCAGTGAGAGTTTGGAAGAAATAGGTGTTATCATTAGTTGTGACATGAATTGTTGTTGTAATGAACATAGTGCTTTTGATAAGTTGTAATTCTCATAGGGTATAATTGATGGATTGTAATTCCCTTAAGGTGTTTCACTTGTTTCAATTGAAGGGTAGCATAAATGATTGCAGTGGTTGTAATGTTATTCATGAATGAATGAGCTTCATTTTTGTATTTGTGGTGTTCAATGAAGTCCCAAATTTGGTAAAAATTTGTTCATTTTGATCCTTTTGATAATGCAATTTGACAAGTATGTTCCTGAGTAATTGAATGTAAAAATGCTTACCAAATTAATTTGATGTTGCTAAAATTATACCAAAAGAAGCTATAAATAGACAAAATAAAGATAATCAAATTCCCCAATAAAGAGAATTAATACCAAACATATGTGTTCTTCAAAATACATTCCAAAGTCACGATTTCAAGTTCCACACAAATAAAAGACACTATATAATTTGTTGTACCAAAATACAAAAGTTTGTTGTACCAAAATACATTCCAAAGTTCATAAATAATTAAAAAGTGTAGTTGTAGATGTAGTTACAACCAATCATGGACATGGCTTTTATATTTGCATTTTTGGCCTCATCTTTCTGATGCCATATGATGGTTGTGGTGCTGCAGTTAGAGCTGGTGGTGGAGTGGGTGCTAGTGTTGCACTTGGTGCTAGTGGTGGAATGGGTCCTGGTGTTGCAACTGCACTTGTTGGTGGTGCTGCTGAAGTAAAAGCAAAAGCATAAAGTAAAAGCAAAAACAACTTGTATTTACCTTGGTGGTACTAGCGGACCACATGGAGGCGCCATTCTCCCTTGGCCAAGAATCCATCTTGGATTACTTACTTCATTCCTTTTGTTGCATTATTTTGACCCACCTTCTAGAATGTAGGGTTTGGTATTTGCTATGTAACCCTTTTGCACCTCTGTTATTTCCTAAAGGTCCTTAAAACTCTATATAAGGGGTGCTCTTTAGCTTGTAAAAAGGTTGATCATTTTGAGTTTATATACTAGTGTTTTAACCACAAAACCTTGAGGCCTTTCTCCTAGGAGTGAAAGCTCTCATATTCCTTATCTTGCATAGAAAGTGGTAGCTCCATCACTCATCTCTAGGGTTGCTTAGCCTTATGGCCCCCCTATGAGTGACATGCTTCCTCTTCACCATTTCGATCTTCATTGCTTCCATTTTCTACTTGTTTCTTCCTTATTTCAGATTTGGTTTTATAGTTCTTTAGGTTATCTTGTGTTATTTTCTTGTTTAATTAGTTCCTTTTCTCCTCTAGAGCATTTTGAAGTGCGCATTCACATCTGAATAACTTGTTATCTTAATGTCCAGTGGGAATCTTCACTAGGCTTTCTTAAATAACTTATCACTATATTTAAAAATCTAAAATGAACCAACTCAATCCTTGATCAATTGTTCTTCATTGTTGCTTTAGCTTAACATCTCCCTCATTTCTTTAATGTTGTATTTAGTATTTATTTCATCTTTTTTTTTGTCACATGGCACTTTGTGTGTGGCTTAAACATGTAGATTTCATACAACACAGAATAAGACATAGTGTAGGAATATCAGGTCTGACCTAGGGTAGTTTGATGTTATTTAACATTGGTTGGCCTTAAGACCAATGTTAAAATGTGAATTTGCATTGTTAAGAACACATTTGACGTCAATTTGGGCGAAATCATTACAAATGTCACTATGCATTTTAAGCATTCAATTTTGCTACACCTAGCATCAAATTGGTGATATTGAAAGCCTTTTTGTGTTAATGATCTTTAGTCATATCTCATTTTCAACCATACCTTTCCATATCTTAAAAATATCAAATGCTTGGACTTGTGTTTTAGAAAATAAACACATACCTTACTAAAATGATCATATATAAAAAAGCCACACAAAAGCCACAAAGTATTGTCCACTAGTGGATTACATAGATCATGGGAGTTCTTTGTTTTTGAAAGTTAATTATTTTATTCTTTCCAAATATATAATCTACACATGTGTGTAGGTTCAAGTGTTAGAAGTCCTCGTAATTTTCATTTGAATTTATAATTTGCTTCCCTAACTCAATGTTAAGATCAATTCTTTAATTTCATAGTTATTTAAAGAATATCACTCTTATTACCATGAGCAACATTAAACCCTTTAAAATCTTCCAATAAGTATCATGGAAGACAGTTGAGTAGTTATCACTAGCCAACTAGACTACCGAAATTTTTATTGTTTGTCAAATAAAGTACGTGTCTAACATTTTTTAATTCCAAAATACTCATTCAAAGTCTTCTCCATACCTTTGTCAACAATAATAAAAGATTTCTCGTAAAGTCTATGATATTGTTACAGACATGATTCTCAAATAATTCTCTCTACAAAGTAGTATGAAAATATGATAACAAATATTATAGCCAAGATTCTTCCTTAGTCTCCAAAGAACATATTAATGCAATGTGTCCTTCTAATATATATTATTTTTCAATTTGCATGTTCCAAAATTTGAAGTTTAATTCATCAAACCTCTCAATTTTCACTTTTCTTTCTTTTACATTGATTTTTCTCACTTTGGATTTATAATAATAATAATAATAATAATAATAATAATAATAATAATAATAAAGGTTAATCATGTTTTTTGTTGCTTAAGTATTGAGCGATTTTGGTTTTCATCCCTTATTCAAAAAATGATCGATTTAAGTCCCTCACATTCTGAAACACATGAAATTGGTCCTCATTATTTAACGCCATTAGAAAACGCATTGAGGGACGAAAATTAAAATCGTCCAAAACTTAAGAGACCAAAATTAAAATCGTCCAAAACTTAGGAGACGAAAAACATAATTAACCCTAATAATAATAATAACTTTCGATTAAAATTTTATGTATTATTTACATTTTAACCGCTTCTAAATAAAATCACAAGGATTATTGATAATTATCACTTTCGACTAAAACTTGAGAACAACAACCACTCTTAATTAAAATACTTTTAATTATAAAAGAGTGTGATAAGGTTGCTAAGCAAAGGTATTTCATCCAAATATAGAAACAAGAATTGTTGATGAATACAAACAGTGTTTTTTCTTAGAGCTTTCGAATTCACGTGCTATCATTAGTATTCTTATCCTTCCCTCATCTTGAAATCTTCTATATAAAAGCTCGAAGAAAATAATTTTTTCAAATCTTTTCTTTCTGCTCGTTGAAAAGTTTCATAAAAGATCTTAACTTTTTATTTAACCTATAATAATACTAGCGTAAACACGATAGTGCCTGTGTATTTAGGGTTTAGGGTTTATGAAAGAATAATTATTGATAATTAACCAAAAAGAGAAGAAGTAGAAACATTCGATTTTATAAAAAATTTGTAGAAGTAACGATAAATTTTTAAAAATTTAATAAATTATTATATTTAAAGGGTAAAATTGGTATTTTAAAATGTGGATACAAAAAGGAGAATTTCCTTTATATATTATTATAGATTATAGATATAAAGAGAATTTCTTTTTTTTATCCACAATTCAAAATTTTAATTTTATCTTTTTAAAATATAATTATTTATTAAATTTTTAAAAATTTATTATTATTTTTACAATTTTTATAAAATTATCTATTATAAGATAAATATAATTTTATTTATAAATTTTTAAGATAAATATAATTTTATTTTACATATTAACTTAATAAAATTACAATATTATTATCTTGTTAATATAATATTACGTAAATTTAAAAAAGTTATGCCCACCACTTGTGTTTACGAAATTACGACCCGTTATAATAAAGTGAGAAAAACTTTTAGTACTTTAAGGTCCAATTATTTTTTTACACATGTTCTACCATAGCCAGAGAGGAGTCATAGTCACCTTTTGGGAAGTATATGCCACTTCTACATCTCTTTATTATATTTCTACTCAAAACTATCATTTTCAATCACGTTGTCCTCAAACCCCTATTTTCAACAAGATAACAGAAGGACATTAACTACACAATCTCTTCTTTTCTATTTCCCCTTTCCAACACCCACCATGAGAGCTACAATTTTTTTATTTATTTTTAGTTTACCACTATATATATATTCACTGTTTATGTTGTTCACAACATTATAATAACATAATGATAACTGTTAAATCCATGAATTTTTATCGTAGTTAAAATCAATTTATTTTAGCGATCTTAACATTATTTCATATTATTCAAAATCAGACTAAAATTAACTTTCATTTTATTTAAACAACGATAAACATCGAAGAGACAATCGATAATATTGGAATATTGTTATGCTTATTTTAAAAATATTTAGTTTACTAATTTGGTTTAATTTTATAATAATTTTTAACTTCCTATTTATTTTGTTTGTTTATTTTTATTTATTTATAGTTATTGCAAGGATATTATCGACTAAGTTATGACTTAGTTTATCTTACCATCTTCAAACGAATAAGAAATATAAAGGACAATGTGAAGAATATATATATATATATATATATATATATATATATATATATATATTATCACTAAAAAAAATTAATATTTCATATGTCAATTTTGTTTTGAATTTTTTTTTTAAATATTTACAAATTTTGTTATGAAAAAAAATTTACAGGAAATTGTTGTCAATGTTTTTGCAGAATATTTTGTATAAAATATTTTTCACAACAAATTTTGTATGAAATACTTACGAATCTTATAATTTTGTAAGAAATAATTACCTACGAAGGAATTACCTACCAATTAAGATTCTTAGAAAAAATAGCAGGAAAAAGTCTTTTCTTACAAATTATTTTAACAAATTTATAAAAAAAAATCTCATAATTTTTAATAATATATTATTGAAATGAAGTGTATCCTCAACAAAGTTATTATATTAGTATTTGTACCTTTCAAATAGAACTGTATAACTCCTTTATTAACAAAATTTTTGAAAAATATTTTTCCAATGATTGAGAAACGGAAAAGAAATAGAATTTACGAAATTAAACAAGAGAGTATGATAATAGGAGAATATATCTCTAATTTTGAAGATCTAAAAAAATATTTCACTTTCTTTTATCACCAAGATGAGAAAATACAGTATATATAATTTTATAATGTACTTAGATCTAAATCGAGAAAAATATTAAAAATTTTTGAAAGGTTTTAAGAATATTCAAAATAATAAGGGTTAAATATGTTTTTGGTCCCTTAACTTTAAGTGAATTTTGGAATTATTCCATTTCGAAACTTCATCTTTCGAAATATGTGAGTTTAGTCTTTTTAATTAAATTATGTTAGATTTATTTGACATTTCAAGTGTGTTTCATAATAGTATTTGACTTAACATTAAAGTAAAAATATGTGAAACAATATAAACAACTTAAATACAATCCTAAAATGCGTACGAACTATCAAATAAACCTACCAAAATTTGATTAAAAAGACTAAATCCATGCATTTCGAAAGATCAAGGACTAAATTGGTTCAAAGTTTCAAAATAGACTAATTCCAAAATTTACTGAAAGTTAAGGGATCAAAAACATATTTAACTCAAATAATAAATCAAAATATTTCGGGTATCAGTCAAATAGAAGGAGAAAAAACAATGAGGAAAAATCTTATTACTACCCTAGTGGAAATCTTAATCCACCCGATCAGAAAATTTTAGCAAACATTTGACTAATGAAATTACATGTTTTAAGTGTAGACATGATATTTTGATAATTGTACCGAAGATAGTACTTTTAAAAGAGTTGTCTCTTTAAAGTGTTAAAAACAAGGTTATGTGTTTTCTGGAGTAAAAAAATCACTTATATATCAAGAGATTTTTTTTTTTTTTTATATGTTTCGTAATCTCAATTTTATACTTTGTAATATTGTTAAATATGTTTCGTAATTTCAATTTTACACTTTCTAATATTGTTAATTGATTTTTAGTAACGACTATACTAGATATTTTTTAAAGAATTTGTCATCGTTTTCATTTTTTTTTCTTTTTTCTTCGTAATATTTGTAGTTTCTACAATAATATTTATTTACTTTTTACTTTTAGTTTCAATTTTTTTCATAAAACTGAAAAAATACAGACATAGGTGAGGTGCGACATCACCTGTTTTTTTTTTTCTAGTATATATGAAGGAGATTTCTCATTGGTGTTTATATTTCTATTCTCACTTTTATCTTTTAATAAATAATATTTTTTTAAATTAAATAATTATTTTATCATTTTTATCTTTTAAATAACCGTTTTGTTAGATTTAATTATTATTTTTATTTAATTTTTCTTTTAAATTAATCATTTTTTAATATAAAATAATTATTTTTAATAAAATATTACCTACTAAATAAATAAAAATATATTTATAATAAAATTTAAAGAATTATTTATATTTATTTTTAAAATTAAAAAAGTAAACACAATACATATCCAAACCGTTTGTAATAATATAATGATCCATTACAACAAAATTTCTAAATAATGATCACTTGTAGTGACGAATAATGATTAGTAATTATAGTAATTCACTTATATATTAATTTACAAAATTACAAATGATTAGTTACTGAAATAGTTATTATTATAAATAAAAAAATTTATTTAGTCATTAAATTGATTTTTAAAATTAGTTACCATGATTTTTGTTATAAAAAAAAATCAGTCACTAAAAATTAGCTATCTACCAAAATAACTTAATTTCTATATATAATTAATTATAATTTTTTATTTATAATAATAATTATTTTAGTAACTAATAACTTTTAATTTTATGAATTGTATCTAAAATTATTATAGTTACCAACTATTTTTTATTTTTAAAATTTGTGATGATCTTTTAACCGTGATTACCGTTGCATCGGTTATAACATAAGTGGAATTATCTTATGTACAAGATAGGTTCATCGAAAGAGACATTGGCCTTTAAGATACATACACATTTGTTTGATCAGGTTTTGAATTTAATAATTAAAAATTACCATTGAATTAAATAGTGGTGTAATATTTAAGAGAAAGCTACAACCAGATAAGGATAAGTAGTTGCAGTCCTTTCTAGTGGTATAATATTTTTCAGTGACAGAAAGAACAGTATTTGTTTTAATACTTGGTCCATGTATTGATGCTCATTTGATGGGAAAGGAATCCGAAAAAACATAGAGATTTATGATGGGTTCACACACCATAATTTTAGAGGACACTATATGGTTGGAGACAGATGAATAAAAGTGACAAGTATTCAATGATATAAAATTAGACTTTACATATTATACCATGTATTATATAATGTTATATTATATAATATAATAATAAATATATATATATATATATATATATATATATATATATATATATATATATATAATGTTGTGTCCTTGAATGAGTACAAAGTTGTCCTAATGTTTTTAGTTTGTTCAAGTATAAACAGATTCATATGTAAATTAATATATATTTTGATCATCCAAATATAAAAATTTATCCTTAATCCTAGGCCAAAACGGATATGATATTTTATATCATTACTTCTACAGAAAGCAAGTATACTTATATTTTCAAATATTAATTTATTTTTTATTAAAAAATTACATTAAAAATACATATTATATTATCAAATATTTAATATAAAGGATAAAATGTTTTCTTTTCTCTAAAGAGAAAATTAAATAATATGTTAACAACATTAACTAAGATTAGAAGAATGTAAAAATAAGAAGTTGTGTCTTGTATGAAAGTTAAAGACCAAAGAAGTTAATATAACTTTATAGATTGCGTTTGATATATATATATATATATATATATATATATATATATATATATATATATATATATATATGTAGAAACCTGATTATATATTAAAGTATATTTTGATATTTAAAAAAAAAATAACAGCTTTATTATTATAATAATAAAAATAATAAAACTTTTAAATTTAACATTTTAAATTTATTTATATTCATTACTATATAAATAAAATAAGTTATTAAATGATTAATAATTCTTTTTATCAAGAAAACACATGTGCGTGCATGTATTATTATTTTTTAAATAAAATAAGAAAATTTTTATATTATTGTTTTTATTATTATATTATTGTAGTTTTGTAATTAAAAATATTAAATCTTTTTAAAGTATAAATTAGTGTAAATGCGATGTCGCGTAAATGCGATGTCGCATATGTATAATATATGTAAATATTTTTTTAGATATGTATGATATTATATTAATACGTGATGATATTGTAATATTAAAAATTAAGGAAGATAAATATAGAAAATATAAAATAATAATTGTTGATAAATACGAAAAAAGAAAAAAAAAAAGAATATAAAAAGTTTTATAAAAGATATATTATAAAAGTAATTATTAATTTTTAAAAAATTAACATTATATTATAAAAGATAAAACTGAAATTACGAAATATAGACACAAGAAATAATTTTTTATTTATAATTATAGATATATATTCTTGAAATTTTATATCTATTTATATTTGTTATAATTATCTACTTTTATTATAATAAGAAAATTAGTTTTTATAATAAAGAGAAAGAGTTGGTACAATCGTCTCATAATTATTTTTAGCATAGGGACGTTTTATTACCGGTTTCATTTTTATTAATCTAAATAATTTTAATATTTTGAATTTTCTCATAACTTTTCAAAATTTATTTACTAATAAAAGAAATTATGTTGAATAAAAAATACTCACAGTAAAATTATAAAGTTATTATTTTATATGTAATTTTTTAATAATTATAATAAAAATATATTTTCTAATCATAAAAAAAAATAGTGGATACACACATGATTAATAAAATGAATTATTAAAAGTAGATGTTAATTATTATAATTCAAAATTTTAACATAAAAAGAAAATAATATTGGGACCATAAGATATAAATATAAAGTTTGAAAACTTGATTGAGACAATTTAAATACAAATTTAACATTTAAAACACCGATTCGTCCAAATCAAACTTAAATTGTGCTGGGTTAATTAATTGGGTGATACTAACTCCAGTCCCTCTATTCTTGAACTATTTTTTTTTTTTATAATACATATTCCTATTTTTACATTATATTTTTCTTCAACTAACCTTTCCAAAATAATTATGCCATGATGGTGATGTGAAAAGGGTTGTATTGTAGTTTCATATTGGCTTTTAAATAGACAACCACTATATATTAAATTTGGCATATTTGATAAACATCCTCAAACTATCATTCTCCTACTCAAAGAGTACAAGAATTTATTTACACTAATAATTACTTTTTATTACTCAAATTTAATTTAAAATTAAAATATTATATAATTATCTTTCTGATATATTTTAGTTGTGACTTATATTCGAATAACTTAGTATTGAGTTTTAAAAATATTATGATTATAAATAAAATATTCTTACTTTTATATTGTACACAATATAATATCTTTTTTCATGTGTGAATATACAATCATTAAAGTTCTTTTATATTTTTGTGAGTGTTTTTAGCTATGATATACAGTTTGGCCAATCTTCACAAACAATAATTATTTATACACTTGTATGTTTATTTGCAGCTATAAATTTTTTTTAATAATATTTAAAGGTTAAATTATATTAATGATCACTTGTCTTTCTAGTTTTATTTAGCTTGATCTCTTATTTATTTTTTTTAAATTAATCATTTATATTTTTGAAAAGTTATTCAAAATTGCTCTTCTATTAAACTCCACTAATATTTAAAATCTTTCATCGCATCTTTCATCTTCTTCCTCTCTTACCCTTTTTCTTGCTTCTTTCTCTTATTTTAATAATAATATATTATCGTAATTAAATAATTTATCTCTTTTTTCTTTCATAAAAAATATTAAATAAATCATTAAATATCTACATTATAATATCAATTTCTTTCGCATATTTTAAAACGAAATATCATTTTCTTTGACACCTCGCTATATATTTGTGCAATATTTATACATAGACTGCTAATAAATATATTTTTAAATAATTTTCAATTTTAATAATAAAAAATAATTGGTAATTATAATTGTAAGCAAAAACAGATTACTAACGATAATGATCAATTTAAGTTCTATAATTTATAAATTAAAATTTATTAATAATTAAAATAATTTTAAAAAATTATAATTGACCATTAAATTGATAATTAAAATTATTTTTATCATGAAATGATATTTAAATTAATTACTAAAATTAGTTATTAAATGTTTAATATCTAAATTTGTCTCTAATTAAAAAATTAATATCTAAATTGATTTTTAAACTTTTTTTAACATTAATCACCTTTTAAATGTTTTTTTAGTGAAAAAATGACCAAGACTTGGTTGATAGAGCTGATGACAACGTAAACATATTTTTCAACTTTAAATGAACTATTTACAAAATCATGTCGTATATAGTGCTTAGTGTTGTTTTTTTTCTTATGTTTTATGCTGAATAAATAAAATAAATAAAACTATTACATCAACAAAGTTTATGTCCTTACACATTTATAGCTCAAAAATACTTTATTTTTTCAAATAAAGTTTGTAATAAGATTTTTTTCACTCAAATCAACCTAAAATATACAAAGTTATTCACTTCAAATATTTTAATTTAACTTGTAATCATTTTAATAAGTTCATAAAATAAATCATTACTCAAACATAATTTTAGTGTTCTCAATCTTAATTTTTATGATAAACAAGAACTCAGCTGACATAAAAAATAATTTATTTTTTATACCATAATTACTTCTTCAATAATATTATTTTTATCAAACAGTAAGAATTTTCTTAAACAAGTCTCTTTGATATTCTTTGTTACATTGTGTTATTTTTATATGTATAATCTCTTATAATATTATAAGATTCCTTTTTGACAGCCATGGGTCAAGGAGAAGGAACACTACAAGAAATCTTGAAAATAATTTCCAGACTTTAAATCATAAATCCTAAAATTAAAAATCCTAAGTGTGAAACACTATCAAAATTTCATCTCTTCAAAAATTGCAAAGATTTGTGAAAATAAATAGTCATGTTATCATATCTATGATGAAACTAAGTGGTAGTAAATATGTTTTGTGGTTCGTCACATACACAGCCACACACATAAATAAATAATAATAACAATTATAAAAATAATAAATAATATATAATAATAATATAATATTAATAACAACATTAAATGATATTAATAATAATAATAATATTAATAATTAATTACAATAGTAAAATAGTAATTTTAATATGTTAATTTATTAAAAAAAATATCTATTATATCAATGAAATCATTCATAAATTTTCTTCTTTCCTCTCAAATTCACTCACTTTAGTTTCAAATTCTTTTCTCTCAAATCAATTTTCTTAGAGGAACACACATCTTTAAGTCTGATATACATAGTCCTTGGATAGTTGAATAGGTTTTATTTGCAAAGTTTAGGAAACTTTTACATTTTAATATAAATATATGTAATATTAATAAATAAGATGTATAAGTTAGATGAAAGTAATTTTTTTAAAAGAGACAAAATTTTAGTACCTTCATAAATAACTGAATGGTTATTAAAGAGTGATATAGTACTATAGTATAAGGTCCATAATACTTTAAAATGAATAAATGTTTATACCTACTTTCCAATTATTATTATTTTTTCTTTATAAATATAAAAGTTTACTCTTCTAATATTTAATTTTTTTCTTTTCTTTCTAAATACAATAGTTTACCTCTAAGATGGATAGTCAAGTAATGTTTGTAGTGTAAGACTATAATTTTCTTAGTATAAAATTGTAAATTAAGTATAAAGAATACATTTTAAGGGGGTTTAAAGATATAAATCATGTTGCTATTTGGGATAAATATTTTTTATATTATAAAGTATGGTTAAATTTTTTAAATATACAAAGTTATACATTTTAAAGTAATATTACCAGTTTGTTATTTTATATATTTTTTCTTTAAAAATGAACTTGTTAAGGATGATTCTATTTTAGATAACAGTGCAGATACGGTTTGTGGAATAAGTTTCATGGGTTCATCTTTCGGTAGAGTTGGTATTATTCTACTTATTGTGACCATTTTTTTGGTTCACTTTCTAAAAGAAGAAACATCAGAACAATCTTTTGTTAAGAAAGATATAACGTTCTTGTCCTTTTCATATCAGAGTTTAAGCGGCAAAGAAAACTTACAGTGATGAAGGATTTTTGGAGCATGGCTTGTGGAGAAACTGATTGTCTCGGGAATGGAGGAAAACCACCGTTCTGTTACGACTTCAAGTTTTTGAAAGATGCTTCTACGTGCACCAACCAATTCTTGATCATTTGCTTTGATGTTTTGCTGCTGATCATGCTAGCATTCATTTTGATCCTAAAGTCTTTGTTCAAACCATTTCGTGGTCAGTTTCAGGTGGAAAGATATTCAAACTTGCAGCTACTGTCTGCCATGACCAATGGTTTTCTGGGGTTGTTCTATGTGTTCTTAGGCATTTGGGTTTTAGAGGAGGAATTAAGAAAGAGACACACTCTCTTCCCTCTTAATTTGTGGTTGGCAGATCTTTTTCAAGGATTCAGATGGCTTGTTGTAGGCCTAAGTGTAAGTCTTCAGTTGAAACAACTTTCAAGATCATGGTTGTGGTTGTTTTCTCTTGTTACGTTATTTGTTTCATTTATTTTCTGTGTTCTATCCATGTCTTACGCAATTAGTAGCAGAAAATTGACCTTCAAGGAAGCTTTAGATTTTCTGTCCTTTCCCGGGTCAGTTTTGCTACTCTTTTGTACTTATAAAGTACATGAACGTGAAGACACTGACGGAGAAATTGATGAAGGCCTTTACGACCCTTTGAATGATCACTGTAGTGAAGTTGATCCAGATAATCATGTGACTCCATTCGCCAAAGCTGGATTCCTAAGTAAGATGTCATTTTGGTGGTTGAATGCATTGATAAAAAGGGGTCAAGAGAAAACACTTCAGGATGAGGATATGCTGAAGTTGCGAGAATCAGATCGAACAGAAAGTTGCTACTTGTCTTTTTTAGAACGTTTGAACTGGGAAAAAGGAAAAGAACCATTATCACAATCATCAGTGTTGTGGGCCATAGTTTGGTGCCACAGGAGAGAGATTTTGATGACTGGATTCTTTGCTGTGATCAAGGTACTCGCCTTGTCCACTGGTCCTATATTTCTGGATGCTTTTATATTAGTTTCTGAGGGTAATGGAAGTTTCAAATATGAGGGTTATGTATTGGTTATATCACTTTTCATTATAAAGATCATCGAGTCCCTGTCTCAAAGACTGTGGTATTTCCGCAGTAGGCTTGTTGGAATGAAAGTTAGATCACTCCTTACTGCAGCCATTTATAAGAAACTATTGAGGTTATCAAGTGCAGCTAGATTGACACACTCTGGTGGTGAGATAATGAATTATGTGACTGTGGATGCTTACAGAATTGGAGAATTTCCATTTTGGTTTCACCAGTCGTGGACAACATGCCTCCAAATATGTATTGCTATAGTTATACTTTTCCATGCTATTGGAATAGCAACAATATCCTCATTGGTAGTGATAGTTCTCACTGTGCTTTTCAACATTCCGGTAGCAAAGTTGCAGCATAAGCTTCAGAGCGAACTCATGGTGGCACAAGATGAGCGATTGAAGGCGAGTTCTGAGGCTCTTACAAATATGAAAGTGCTGAAGCTGTACGCATGGGAAACTCATTTCAGAAAGGCTATAGAAAGACTAAGGAATTTGGAACTTAAACTTTTACGTTCAGTGCAACTGCAAAAGGCGTACAACCTCTTTCTTTTTTGGGCCTCACCGATTTTGGTCTCTGCTGCTTCTTTTGGGACATGTTACTTCTTGAATATTCCTCTGCATGCAAATAATCTTTTCACATTTGTGGCCACTATACGTCTTGTGCAGGAGCCAATTACAGCCATCCCAGAAGTTATTGGGGTGGTTATTCAAGCAAAAGTAGCATTTGCCAGGATTGTTCAGTTCCTTAATGCACCTGAATTGCATAGTGCAAATTTCAGGAATAAAAGTTTTGATGGCAGTAAAGGGTCAATTACAATCAAATCTGCTGACTTTTCATGGGAGGGTAATGAATCAAAATCAACACTGAGGAACATAAACTTGGAGATTAGACATGGGCAGAAGTTTGCTATTTGTGGAGAAGTTGGCTCAGGCAAATCAACCCTCTTAGCTACAATTCTTGGAGAGGTTCCAATTATAAAAGGAACTGTAAGATTTGATTCCTTGTATGCTTCTATATTATAGAATACACTATTAAATCTTTGGGGTACTGTGTTGATGACATTTCTACTTCATAATCAATAGTTATATTTAGCACATGAATTCAACTAACTAAAGTGCGTACTATTGTTTCTTTTTTTCTTATCCTTCTTTCCAGCTGTAATATTAATAGGTGTTTAATTCTGTCTTTTGAATTGCAGATTGAAGTTCAAGGAAAGTTTGCATATGTTTCTCAAACAGCATGGATACAGACAGGTACTATACGGGAAAATATTTTGTTTGGATCAGATTTGGATGCTTATAGATATCAAGAAACACTTCGTAGATCATCACTACTGAACGATTTGGAGTTGTTTCCCCATGGAGATCTCACACAAATTGGTGAGAGAGGAGTTAACTTGAGTGGAGGCCAAAAGCAGCGAATTCAACTTGCGCGTGCTCTTTATCAAAATGCTGATGTATATCTCTTGGATGATCCATTCAGTGCTGTTGATGCACATACTGCCACAAATTTGTTTAATGTAATGTCATCTTCCTTACTTCAAATTTTACATTTATATCTTAACAGTCATTTCTTACTCAAAAATGGCTTTGAAACTTGGCAGGAATACATCATGGATGCTCTTAAAGAGAAAACTGTTTTACTCGTGACTCATCAAGTTGACTTTCTACCAGCGTTTGATTCTGTTTTGGTAATTCAATGAAACAAGGACTTGGTTATGCTAAAGTTCTTTTCTCCGTTTTCTGCACATAACTAGTGATAGTAAATTAGTAATGAACTATAAGTTACTGAAGTTATTTTTCTTTTTCTTTTTTTTACTTTTCCTCAGTTGATGTCAAATGGGGAAATCTTAGAATCTGCTCCTTATCATCATTTGTTGTCCACAAGCCAAGAATTCCAAGATCTTGTTAATGCTCACAAGAAAACTGCTGGTTCTAACAAGCCTATGAATGTTTCTTCTTCCAAGAGGCCTTCCATATCTGCTAAAGAGATTACACAAGCTTCCCAGGAGAATCAATTAAAAGAGACATATGGAAATCAGTTAATAAAGGAAGAAGAGAGAGAGATAGGAGACACAGGGTTGAAGCCTTACTTTCAGTATCTGAATCAGATGAAAGGCTATATATACTTCTTTGTGAATTCTCTTTGTCTCCTCTTGTTTGTCATTTGCCAGATACTGCAGAACTCATGGATGGCTGCTAATGTTGACAGTAACCAAGTTAGCACATTGCGGTTGATTGTTGTTTACTTCATGATTGGGGCTCTTTCTACTGTTTTCTTGCTGATAAGATCTCTACTTCTAGTTGCCTTGGGCATGCAATCATCAAAGTATTTATTTTTACAGTTAATGAACTCCCTTTTTCGTGCACCGATGTCCTTTTATGACTCTACACCATTGGGAAGAATACTTAGTAGGGTATGTATTTAAATTATTTCTTTCCATGCCATGAATTGTAATAGTATTTTGATAGTAATTTTCTATGCAGGTCTCATCAGATCTAAGCATTATGGATATTGATATCCCTTTTATGATTTCTTATACTGTGGGAAGCGCTATAATCTTCTATAGCAACCTCATAGTTTTAGCAATTATCACTTGGCAAATCTTGTTTGTCACTGTACCGATGGTTTACATTGCAATACGCTTGCAGGTAATGGTAAATTCTTTATGGAAAATACTGTGATACTAAAATGGTGTCTTCTATTTTGACTGGCATTGGGAAAGCTATTTTATCTTTTAGTAACTTTTTATTGATCTTTTAGTGTGTATAATATCAGATATCCATGTTTGGAAACTGAACAAAGTATTTTATTTTTAAAACTAGAAATACTATTTTTCCACTGCAAAAGAACTGATGCGGATGAATGGCACAACAAAGTCTTTTGTAGCTAATCATGTAGCTGAAACTAATGCTGGAGTTGTGACAATAAGAGCCTTTGAAGAAGAAGATCGTTTCTTTGAGAAGAGTCTTGATCTAATTGACATCAATGCTAGTCCTTTCTTCCATAGTTTTGCCTCAAATGAGTGGCTGGTCCAGAGATTGGAAATAGTTAGTGCAGTACTTCTTTCTTCCACAGCACTATGCATGGTTACACTTCCACCAGGGACTTTCAGCTCTGGTGAGACTTCTCATGTTACATGTGAAAGATCATGGATTTTAGCACTAAAAATATCTTCATGGTGTTTTTCTTTTATCATCAAACAGTATCATTATCTTTGTTAATGCAAGTATATTAATTTTAAATATCTTTTGTTCTAGGATTCATTGGCATGGCTCTCTCTTATGGCCTTGCACTAAATATTCAATTAGTATATTCTATTCAGTTTCAATGCAATCTAGCAAATTACATAATTTCTGTAGAGAGGCTAAATCAGTATATGCATGTACCAAGTGAGGCCCCAGAAGTAATAGAAGGAAATCGACCTCCTTCAACTTGGCCGGTTGCTGGTAAAGTAGAACTAAATGACTTGCAGGTAATTGGAACTTACTTAAAATGTGAATCATAATGTTCAAACATGAAATGATATGCTTATGTAATTTTCTTGTTTATACAAAAACAGGTACGATACAGGCCTGATGGACCACTTATACTTCATGGAATCACATGCACATTCGAAGCAGGACACAAGATTGGAATTGTTGGAAGAACAGGCAGTGGAAAGTCCACTCTTATCAGTGCATTATTTCGTCTGGTGGAGGCAACAGGTGGAAAAATTGTAGTTGATGGCATAGACATATCTTCTATTGGCCTTCATGATTTGAGGTCACGTTTTGGTGTTATACCTCAGGATCCTACTCTTTTTAATGGGACTGTTAGATATAATTTGGACCCTTTATCTCAATACTCTGATCACGAGATATGGGAGGTAAAACCAATCATTCTCTTTATTTTGTGCTTAACTTTTCCAATGTAGCCTAATTTTTGGTCAATATGAAGGTTCTTGGGAAATGTCAGTTACGAGAAGTTGTCCAAGAGAAATTTGAGGGTCTAAACTCCCCAGGTAATAACATTGCCAACATTATGGTAATCAAGGTTTGAAATTTCAGTTGGGTTTTGCCACGATAAATAATATTGTGTGAAATTGTGCAGAAATGAGGTTGTTGCAGCCACAGTTGTGGATGTAAACTGTTTTTTTGTTTTTCCTGGGTGATAACAGCTAGAAAAATGTTGTTATGTAGTTGTTGAAGATGGATCAAACTGGAGCATGGGACAAAGGCAATTATTTTGTTTGGGGCGTGCACTTTTAAGGAGGAGTAGGATACTGGTGTTGGATGAAGCAACTGCATCAATTGACAATGCAACTGATTTGATTCTTCAAAAAACAATCAGGACTGAGTTTGCAGATTGCACAGTGATTACAGTAGCACATAGGATACCAACTGTGATGGATTGCACTATGGTTCTTTCAATCAGTGATGGTAATTTGGATATACTTGGTTTTCTAACTTGGCCTTTATGACTCAGTCATAGAGAAAACAAAGCATATAAATACGTGGTGTTAATTTTGAAATTTTTGCAATCTTTTATGTTTCGGTTTTGCAAATGCATGCTAGTTTTTTTCATCATTTTACTTTTTTCTTACAGGAAGGTTGGTGGAGTATGATGAACCAACGAGGTTGATGACGAAAGAAGGATCGCTGTTCAAGCAACTTGTGAAGGAGTACTGGTCTCATTTCCAATATGCGGAATCACATTGATCATGCAAAAATGTTTGATTATGTCAATGTTGTTATCTGTCTATCTTTTGCATTGAAGAGGTTTTTGAGGTAATAAAGTAAATGATAACGTGTTACTACTGATATAAATAAACTAGGGGAGATCAAGAGGTATTTGTTATATATGTTCTATAAAGGTTATATAACAACTATTTCACTATAATAAAATATCAATCAATTTACAAGTTTTATATATTTTTATTTTTCCTTATAAGCTGATATCAGAGTTTTAAATATATATATATATAGCTAAGAGAAAAGAGAATACAACACAAAGATGAGTGCCAAAAAGATTTAAGACAAAATTTCCACTTTGATGGTCTACATTATGATTATTGGAGTGAGTTGAAGAAATATTTTCTTTGTGCCAAGGATTTATGGAGCTTGATTGAAACTAGTTTTGGGAAGCTTGGTGAAAGGGTTGTTTTGGCTAGTGCAATGTCGCAACAATTGAAGAACACTAAAATAAATGTGAAAACAAGAAAAAACACAAGAAGGATGAGTTAAATCTATTTTTAAAACCTCTTGACACTTTTCACAAATATTGTTTGATTGAGAGGGTCGAGTTCAATTGTTATTTCCATAAGTTAGTTTCTAATTTGACCTAGTATTCTCTTACAAGTCATTTTTAAAAGAATATTTTAATAAAAGATGGAGAAGTCAAGTTGGTACATTACATAAACTAGAAATCATATTGAAAATCTGATAAGAAACTTGAGACTTTTTAGAAGCTCAGGAAGATTATAGGAGTGTTTAATCTCAATAAAATAAATTAGCTTCATATTACAACAGGAAGGGAATGAAGAGGCCTTTGATGACTTGTGTCATAAATTAGGAGATGGAGCCCTCTTTAGCAAAATGTTAGGAGTTGTAAAGAAAGAGGGGAGAATGAAAAAGAATGGTTCAAGAACGCAACTATTCCCTTGTCAAACAGTGTCTAAAATTTACTCTTAAATTAAATATTAGTTGAATATTGTGATTAGAGACCTTGACATTACCATTTTAAAATGCTGATATCACATTAAAGTAAGACTGAAAATGTTAAATAAGAACTTAGGTCATAAGAATAAAGAAGGTATTTTTTTAACTTAAAAATATATATTTTTACCAACAACTAAATAAAATATTAATGTGTATGTCTCATAAAAAGAAGCCTTAAAAGTGATATTAAGACATTGAAACCCACCAAAATTAAATTAAATTAAAAATTATAGAAGAACTTAATATAGAGATACTTTATTCATTCATAAGTATATTTAAATAATTGATTCATAGTAATTGACAAAGTAAGTAATATTAAAAAACTGAAAAATTGTCTATACTTAAGTAACTGTTAAAAATTATTATTTCCTAAGTTTCAGAATGGAGAATTAGATTCTGTGACATTAGAAGATACCTTGGGTAAAAAAGCCATGACAAATTAAGTTTCTCTTTTCAACTGTTTGTCTTTTGTTGCAACGACGACTTCTGATAACATAGATAAGAATATATTATTAAAAAAAATTATATTTCATGAGATTTTTTTAAAAATTTGTTGAAATAATTTGTAAGAAAATATTTTTTTTAAGAATTTTAATTAATAGATAATTTTATCATTAATAATTATTTTTTATAAAATTATAAAATTCATAATTATTATTTACAAAAAATCTGTAATGAAAAGTCTTTTAACAAATTTTACAAAAAAAATTGATAATAATTCTCTATAATTTTTTTTCATAACAAAATTTATAAGTATATTTTATAAAAAAGAATTTAAAATAAAATTAAAAAGAAATATGAGCGGTTATAAGAATATCAATTTACAGTTTATTAAAATTGGTTTAATTTTGTGGCTCTACGATCTTTAATTATTGAAAATGACACGATACGATTTAATAATAGTGTAAACATCCATAATTATTTTATTAGTGTATTTAAATGAAACTCTATTAGTATTACATAATATACTAAATAAATGTGCTACTTTTATTAAATTAATTAACTAAAACTATTAAGCAAAATATGATATTTAAGATTAGTTCGAATATATTATAATCATTCCTAAATTAAATCATTGTTTATCTAATTTTATATTATAAAATAAATTACAAAAACTCGAATAAAAGCTATCTTTACAAAGAATTAAACATCTTAAACTCTTTTGTTCTTCATGTTGAAAGGTATAATTGATAAATGTCACCAATAGGTGTTTTTGTTTTGTATATGTTGTGGTTTTTTTGTCACCCTTGGGTGTGTTTTTCTTTTTTATTGACGTAGATTATCTTTTAGAAACTCAAACGAAGGTTACAAACTTTGAATGATCAATGCAAATTAGAGAGATGAAAATACGTAGATGCAATTATAGTTTCTGGATATATGTTATTGGAAATGTTGGTATAAATTGTAATGTAAATTTAGTCTTGGATGAGGTTGTTGTTCAATATTATGACAA
>Ga0214545_1002343_pt1 | contig 36454 bp, 6 predicted proteins | sample CNSS4metaG_FD_160064 | JGI IMG/M metagenome (GOLD analysis project Ga0214545, IMG submission 160064) | Root nodule microbial communities from cowpea collected in UCLA plant growth center, Los Angeles, California, USA - CNSS4 | ecosystem: Host-associated > Plants > Roots > Nodule | place: USA...
ATATATTTTTATTAAAAAAAAAAAAATTTATTTTTTTTTTTAGTTTTGAAGTAGAAAATTGTTTTCATAAATAAGAAGGAAAAAAACAACCCTCAATTTCTCAAAACTTTTTTTAATTGAGGGAAATAAAAAATCATCCTTGTTGAATTATTCGTTCGTGTGTCGTCCATGATTTTGTTTAAAATATTGTGAGTGGAGAAGTGGAAATAGGATAAAATAAAATTTTGAATCGCATAAAAAATATGGCGCAATATCATCCATACTTGTCCTTTTGTCTCTTAGAACAAGTAAAAATAAAATGAAAGGAAATTGTCAGTTGATTGAAGAGGTAATAAAAATTTAAATAAGAAAAAAATGAGAGCATGGTGACGCAGAGTGGGTCCTCTCTGTTTAAAACTAAATATTGTTAACCCTAAAAATTGTTGGTTTTAGTTTCTTTTTTCTATTTTTAGTCTCTAATTGTAGAATATATTATTTTGATATTTGTAATAAAGTGAATGTTTATTTGAAAAAAAAAATCTTGGATGTCATTTGAGAGACAAAAATAATGCATTTTCAACCCAAAAAGCAATGAAGATTAGTTGGGGAGAAAAATAAAAACACAGTATCTTCACCAAAAAAAGCAATGGAAAATAAGAAAAGGAGATTGTGAAAAGTTTGGCACCCTTTCCATTTTCACAAAAGTAAATATTTTTTAATGTGAAAAATCACCACCAGCCTTCTGAAAACATCTAAGAACATGTAAACCCTCACATTCTGCAGCTGATTACTGATATCACTGTGTCATGCAACTCCTTTATTTGAAATTAAGTTCTTTCTAGTGTAAAGGTAAGAAAAGAATCCTTTATTTGAAGATGGTGCAACTGATTATGCATGAATTTTTCTCATAGAAAAGAATACAAAAACTTTATTTGAAGGGAATTCAAAAGGCAGTGCATTATTGATAATTGATATTTGATATTTAAAAATATCCCTGTATAATAAGGACTAGTAGTTAGCAAAATGAAAAGAACAAAAACAAAAACACAAAAACTAAAAGAATAATAAGAGAGTGACAAGACAGCAATGAAATCAATTCCACAATATATAGGTCAATTCATGAATATAATAACACAGTTCGTTCATCCCTCTGTCATGCATAACAGAAGAGCCATGTTGAACATGGATGAATATGGAAACAATCAAAGATACACACTCTCCATAAAAAAGAGTGCATTCTCTCTTTTTCTTCTCTTTATTAAATGAGTGCGCACAGCAACAACAAAAACAACGAGATGTCATTGCAAGCAAAAAGCCATTGGAAAAACAGGTAAGAAGACACAGAAAAATTGGCAAAAATGTGCAACCTTGAATACTGATTATGCATCATTTGTGACATCTATTAACCATTCATTACTGTGATACACAATACAGTCTCTTCTGTCCTCTGACCTCTGACCTCCCTAACCTATCTCTCTACAATTACCATCTCTTCATCAGAGGCTGTTCAAATCATGAGCCACACACAACCCTTTTAGGAGCTTTTGAGGGTTAAAGACCAACCACAACTACTACTGCTACATAAATACATATCCTCATTCCTCACACTACCTCAAGAAAAAGAAAAGAAAAAAAGTTGCAATTAATGGTCCAAGATGCATATAAAAACCAAACATCCTAGCAAAGGATGTTTTTTTATCTTTGCAAGTGCGAACTCTTTGTTAGAGTAGTGGATGAACCCTTTTAGCCACCATGCCGAATGCCCATGAAGTGATTAAAGTCATGGTGCTGGACCCTGAGCTGCTTCAACCATGAATCTGCCACACTCAACAGTGACAATAGCCTTTCTTGGTCCCGACCACAATTTCCTGCCACCCACACGTTCCCTCCTTGCATCTTGTACGTTGCCAAACCAAATGCTGGCAGTGCTATGCCTTCCCCTTCCTTTTTCTTCTCATGTCCACCCTCAATATCATCGTCAAGATCCATGCCTACACAAATCACAACACCACATTCCATCATTTCATGGTTAAACCTTCCATTGCCCCACCATAATCATACGAGTACGGCTTGATATGAAATGCAACCATCTTCTTTTCATTAGGATCAACCTATTATTAAGAAATTTAGGTGGGTTCTTTTTTATGTGGTTTTACTTTCACCTTTTTTACTCTGTTTTTCATTAGTATCTTTTCTTAGATATTTAGAGTACGATCATATATTAGTATATGGGAAATACCTTGAAATGATGATGAAAGTGTATGATAAGTGAGGAAGCATGTAGAAAGGTCTTTGATTGTTCTTCCCATTGGGATATGGTATATTGGGTACCTGAGAAAAACCATATTCGTTAGTACCATCAAGGTAAAGATGAATAATAATAATAATTTGGAGTATATTTTGGTGACGAAGTTAGATAGAGAAATTTAGAAGTAATTACCAGGCAACAGCCATCCAACTTGCTGGCGAAAGATCAACACTTCTTAATGACATCAGCCCAGGGTACCTTTGAGCTAATCCAGTAATCTGAAAGTAAGATACCATCCCAGAAAGTCAGCAATCGAATCTTTATTCTTTTGTGCGCTTTACTTATTATGCTACACGAATATTTTTGCTGTTTTTATGCATTACTGCTTGTGCTATCCGAATATTTTGTTGTTGTTTCTGTAACAATCGCTATAGTCCAAGCAATGAAAATTACACACATTTTGCGAGAAGAACATATGCCAGAAACGCATAACAAATACATTGACAAGAAATAAAGAAAAGGGAATATGCATAATTTCCATCATCACTTGGGACTTATTCAGAGGGAACAAAAATGAAAAATGAGTCTCTCTATCAACTCATGTTGAATAGTCAAAGTATGCATATCTTTTACGATGTTTATCCTTAAGGGCTTTTGGTAATTGCAAGTGCTTTTCAATTTTCCATGATCCATACCTAATGAATTGGTTGGAATCTCATTTAAGAACACAGAAAGCAGAAGACAGACATTAATGAAGAAGAAGAAGAAAAAGAAGAACACACCTTGTCCATGAGAGGAACTCTTCCATATGGAGTTGCTCTTTCAAAATACTGGCAATAGAGGTGACCCAATCTGTCATTGAAATGCCAGAGAGAGTCTTGCTCAGACCCTCCTCCCTCTTCTGAGGAAGTTCCATCCCACCTCCATAACTTGTCACACTCACTCTCGTCGCTGAAAGAATCACTATACGAATCCCTGGTCTCACAGTCACCGGACTCCGTCTCTTCCCTGAAATATTATTCATCCAAGTTTCTGCATTAATTCCTAAAAATCACTACCGTATCATAAAGCTGACAATGATGCACACAATAATCCACCAAACCACACTCAGCACAAACAAAAAGCTCAACAACCCATTTTCAAAAGCAACATCATGAAATCCGCGTGGATATTTGACCATAACAAATTAACATTATCTATCTCACCCAAATGGTGCACTCTATCAGAAAACTCCAAAAAAAAAAAACAGATTTTCTTTTTCTTTTTCTCTGTTTCAATTTGAAATTTCTTCAAAGGTTATGCATAGAACTAGATATTGTTCATGGTGGAAGCTCAAAATGGAATGATGATTGAATTCTTGGTATTGTACCTGAAACTGTTGCTGGTGAATATCTGAACTGCAGATAGATAAGGCACGTAGTACTGCACAAGTGTCTCACCACTGGTCAAGGAGATGGGAACTCCGGCTCCATAAGCACTCCATTCGTCATAGCAATTCCAAAGATCCCCCAACGTGAAATATTCCACGCTTTCTCTCTCCCACGGATGCCACAAACGGTTAAGGCTTGTGATCTCAGACTACATACACACAAAAACAAACGACACAAAATTTAGGACAACATAAGAACATGTCAAGGGAAAATAAAAAGAGAAATGAAAAGAAAAGTAAAGGACAAGACCTTGGGAAGGAACTGGGATTGAACCACGGGTGTGGTACACCGTACGAAACAATCAAGATTAGAATGCATTGACCCTTTGTTGAAAATCATGGTATTGGAGATCGATAGATAAGAGAGAAGAAAAATATAGAGATGGGAGGGAAGATGGAGATTTTAGCTTCTCTCCCAACCCTGAAAAACAGAGGCAACCTCCCAGATGGGGAAGAAAAGAAAACAAAAAAGAAGAGTGAGAGAGAGATTGTGGGGATTGCAATTTTGCCTATGAAAGAGAATTGAAAATGCAAATCGCCCCCACAATGAAAGACTTCTATTTTTTGACGTTCAGACACCGAATTTCCCGCAAAATCTCAATACCCTTCACTTTTTTTTTCTCCCTCCGTGTCTCTTTCCTTCTCCCTTTTTCTCTTCTCAATCAATCAACCAACAATGTTGCGAATTCAACACCCTCACACGGGGAGACAGATTCTTATGCAAACAAACAATGCTATTTTTCTCTCTCTGTCGCTGTTAAACCAAGCCTTCAAGAAAACTCTGCTTTGTTCAACGTTTAAGAAACACACACTACTCACCAGATAACAATAACACGCTGACGCTTCAACCTTAAATCTTGAGATCAAATCAAACACCCAAAACAAAGTCACACACTCACCTTAAAAATGGTAAAAAGAAAAAACAAACGACGATGAAAAAAACATCACGGACAAGGTCAGAAAGTACTACGTGTAACCAAAATATGCATCAAACGAATACAAAAGAAGAAATCTTGGGTTTAATTTCGATGAATTTCGATGAAGTGATGACTGAGTAATGGCAGAGGAGATAGATAGATCGATAGATTGGTGGAGGTTATGAACGATACGAAGCCATAATAGAAGCATTAGAATACAATATTTATAACATTTATGAGCTTCACCCGTCTCTTCCAATAGTTTCACTCTATGAAATTCTTTATACGCAATATAAATAATATAATACATCTTTTAAACTTTTACGATTTCATTACAGAACAAGGTTTGTTACTATACCACAAACCCGTAGCTATCATCTTTGAAACTTCGTTCGTTTCGTTCATAGATTTAAATTTAACAGCTATACTCTTTGTTACATAAACAAAGCGGATTTGTATTTTTCACCTAAATATATATTAGATTCTTTTTCTTCTTTTTTTTAAATTACAAAGAGTCTTATAGAAAGGAACAATTTATAAATAAACACTGATAAAGTGTTTTATCTATGGGATTATAGAGGAGAAAAAAAAAAGGAGAATTAAAGGGTGGAAAAAGAAAAACACAATAAATGGCATGAGAATTGACTAGTCTGTGTATACTAAATTTTTATTTTCATAATTAAATGTGAGCCATACATAAAGTAGAAGTGACAAGCTTAAGGTATTTTTTGTAAATATTTATGATTAAAAAAACTGATAAGGTTGCAGGTTTTAATGTAAACTGACGAAACAGTACTCTTTCTTCATCCGTTAACTTTGATGAAATTAAAGTATTATGTGACTCCCAAGTAAGTGTATTAAAACGGCTTTGAACTTGCTTGCAAATAATCAATAGGCTTATAATTAGGTGTCGGTTACAAAACAGCAAAAACCACTTCTTAATGCGTAATCACATTTTTATGTGGTGAAAATAATAAATATTAAGCTTATAAATACAAAGACGTTTAATATCACTTCTTGCAACTCACTTCCTACCTTATGTAATGACGTTAATAAGACACTAATTTGACTGTTAATATTTCTCTATTCAACAATTGATGGCTTCTCTTGCTAATTATTGCTATATGTAAAACCCCAATCCAGTATATGTTTACGACTAATCACTTGTCTCATTTCAGCTTCTCTTTACTTAATTATAACAAAAAAATTAATGGGTTTCAAAAATGATGTTAATCTTTTAATTAGTGTTAGAACAAAGAAAGAAAGAAACATTAATTGAAAGCGAAAAGGTTGTGTGAAAGCATGCAAGTTTTGTTGTTGGTTAGCCTAAAAAAACTGTTTAGAGGAAAAGAAAAGGTACAGTTTATAATGATAGTAATTTCCTCTTTTGCTTCTATTTTGTATTTTAACTGAATCGGTGTTGTGATGTAGCACCCAGAGAGCCATGGAAGTTGGAAACCGCGTGAACGTAAGTGCAAGGGTACTTACTAACTAATAATACTAACTGTTATACTATTATTTTTTTTTAAGGGTAAATTAACTTAACAATGGCATAAGAAAAAATGTTAAATATATATATTTGTAGGTTAGTCGCATTCCGTAGGCATATATATAATAAAAAAAAAATCAGAAGAAGCGTGCAGTGGTGCTAAAGTCTCTGTTTTGGTGCAAAACATCCCTATAGGAGTCTTAATTTTATGTATTGACTTTGAAAAAAACTAAGATAATGAACTTCACTTCACCCTTTTGAAAGCTGGCAAGGGATACTTACAAAAGGATCCACGTATGCGTGGTCTAATTATAGTTGCCTCTACAAGATAAATGGTTAATTGAATGTTAGTTAAAAAGGAGACTTGGAAATAAGTAGTTTGCAATGTGCATTAATAATGGGGAACATAAAAAAAGTTTAGGTTCGATTATTTTGTTATCCACGACAAAATAATGTAAATGAAAAATGTCCATATGCACTCAAAAAGGAAAATTCATGTATTAACCGTTTAAACCATTGAATTAGCACAAAATTTGGTTTTAAGGGTGGAAAAAAAGATCCCAAGTGAAATTCAATTCATATAATTCTAAATCTATACAACTTTAAATCTACTTATTTTAAATTCAATGGAAGTTGGTTCGGTCGACGGTCAAGTCAATTAGGCTTATATTAAAAGATCAATCCAAACTAACTTGAACACAAGAATCAAATCAAGTCAGTTTAAGTCAAAGAGTTAAGTTGATTTGGCCCGAACCAAAATTCGAGACAAATAAGCCATCACGAGCTAAGCTTAAGTTAGGTCTATCGGACCAAATATCAAGTTGAGTCAATATGAACCGAAGAATCAAGCATAGTCGACCCAAGCCAAATAACCAAGTCGAGTCAGACTCGGATCAAAGAATCAATTCGTGTTTGTCCAGAACGAATAATTGAGTTGGGTCAATCTAGACCAAAAAGTTAAGTTGAGTAAGTCCTGATGAAAAGTTAAGTCGACCAAATCTAAATTCAAACATATTTTGTGTGTTTCTTTTTGATGATTGGGATGTGACTATATGACCTCACTTTACATTAGTGTCGAAATTGATTTCAAATTTTGTTCCAGTACCATTGGAATGTAGTCATTTGTGATCTCCAATAAGTTTTTGTATTACTTCAATACTCTTGTTCTTAATTGTGAGATAATTCTTCTTTCGTTTCAACTTCAAGAGTTTTTTTTTAGAAGTCATTAACATATTTACACTTATAATTACTTATTTTTATTTTATATATAATCTTTCTTCCTTTTTTCATTCAAATATTTATCATTCCCGCTATATTGTATTCAAAGCTTATTTTTTATAGAAAATATGTTATGCTATATAAATTTAATATGTAACAAATTTTTTTATTAGTAAATGGATTTCAAGTTTACAGCTAAAAGAAGTGATCTTTTAAAAAATAAAATAAAAATTATGATTAGGGCTCTCCCATCTTAATATTCGAACACATTAAATAGGAAAGATTTGAATTTCAACCAATTTAATTGACGCAGTTTACTTTTGCTAATTGTGACAATCATTGACATTGTTGGTTTAATAGGGTATATAATATAGCAAGACGTGGTATTAGGGCAGGTCAAACAATATTTCAAGGTATCCCTGTCTCTTATTATTTCACTATTAATTTCTGCATAAAAAGTGCTAACACTGATTTGCCCAATTTCATATTTCATATTATGTTGATTACTTCTACGTACAAAGAATTATTCAAATCACCTAAGAATTCAAATTCAACGAGTTCAAATAATTATAATATTTGGAGCGCATTTTCATTATATATTTGTTGATTTTCTCCGACCTGTTACTATTTTGAACGTAAATATTTTTTACAATTCAAAATCTACACTAATTAATTAATATTGAAATCTAATTTATTGGTAAAATAAAAAGTAAAGCACGAAAATTCTATAAAAAGTGGAAATTCAGAAATGCAAAGATGGTTATATTTTGTGGCTTTTGTAAATACATTTTACTTGCTTTTCCAACCTTGTTAGAGGAAAGAAGTAAAATACAAATTGTTAGAGGAAAGAAGAATAACCCATATACTTCAGCTTTTCTCTTGAAGATAAGAATGAATATAATTTGTAGTGAAACTCTATGAGAACCTATAAGAAGATAACTATATACCTATCATCAACCTAGTCTTAGTAACCTCTCTAATATCAAATTAACCATGTTAAATTATTAAAAGATGGAACTCACTAAGAAGATAAATTTAATATTTAAAAAAAAATGTTGAGTGGCATGTCTTTCCACTTGATTTTAAGAGACATTTATGAAATATTTTAATTTGGAATATATTTTTGCATAAATATAGAAAAGAAGTGTATGATTAGATTTGGCTATACTTTAGCGTTCTATAAAGAATCAAATGATAAGAAAAAGAGCGCGAGGACAAGTAAACAATAATATAATTAGAAAATTAATATATAGCTAGTGGGATTCTCAAGTACTTATCATTATGAAAAGAAAATGTTAATAAACATATTCATATAATTAACAACATTTGAGAATCTCTTTTAGAATTTACTACAAACATAAAAGAAAATTTTGCATTTTCAAGTTTGATTATTTTCCTACAATAATCTTTTTTATATGTTTTGTAAAGGTTACAAATTCTGTTTCACCAAATCACGTGCGATTGTCGTCGGATTTTTTCAACCGTATTCTATAAATTTAATTATTTAGTCACGTGCTTCATTATCCGGTTAACAATAGTAGGACTCATCTTACTGGTTTAAGGTTAAAATAAGTGTTTTTGAAATAAGTAATTTTTTTTTATTTTAATTTATTTAATTAAAAAATAGACAGGATTATTTTTTTAAAAATAAATAACAATAATTTATTTACAAAGAAATAAATACTTATTTAAATTAAAAAAAAACTTTTAAAAGAAAGAACATTTGATTGAAATTAGGGTTGTAAATGGTCCACACAATCAGGCCTGAATAAATGACAGTGACAATTCAGCTTGAGTTCCACCACGTGCTTCTTCTAATGCAAACTGCAAGCATTATATACCGCAAACCTAATTTTGTAGTAAGCCACTGTTTTAAAATTAATTATTATAGCGTCATTTTTATTGTATATTTATACTTTTACTTTATTTATTGAATTTTCTTTATACCTTATAGCAAGCTCCTTAAAATGCAGACTATTCCATATACGGGAGACGTGCGTGTTACAGTAAAAAAATGTTGTGTTTGGTTACCAAAACTTGAACTAGTTTCAATCCATGACTATTTCTTCTTATAATAATTAATAGTTCGATATTGCAGTAAAATATGATTTTTATCTTATTGTTTATTATATTTCATTATAATAATAAAGAGTTAAATTAAAAGATGATACAATAAGATTTTCTTTTTTTTTTACCTCTCATCATTTACATTTTTATTATATATAAATTTGGTAATCCAATCTCACAAATCACTGATTTAAATTTTTAATTATATAAATTGTAATTTAGTTTTTGTCTAATTGTGTGTGTTTCAATAATAAGATAACTGATTCTTTTTATTAAAAAAATTGATATTACTTTTTCACATTGGTTATGTATGGGTACGTGTAATTTGGTTTCTTTTCCAATTGGGATTTGTTTTTATTGTTATATTTTTATTATAGCAATTGCCATCTACATCGTGGTTAAAACTATTGTCACATAATTATTGTCAGATTCATCGTAATAACTACTACTATGCCATCACTATCTCCTTAGTATTTCACTAACTACATTTGTTATCATCATCCTTACCACCACCATTATGACACTATCATAAAAATAAAATTTAGTAACCATTTATTATGGTGATGTATCTAATCTACCAATCAAATATTAATAAATTTATAAATTAGGAAATAGCTTTCATGTTGGTTTAAATTAGAACACATATAAAATCCTCTATATTTTAGAAAATTCAAATTTATCGATGTATTTTAGAATTTTAATTATCAAAAGATATTTCTGTCGATAATGAATCTATTACTAAATTTTTTTGGTAAGATCTTTCAGTAATTTAAAATTTTTGTTATCGACGAATATTTTTATCAGTAAGTAGTTTGACAACCAATTTCGTTGATAACATTTGTTAATAACTTATAAATCCTATTATCAACAATTTTTTTTGTCAATAAATTCATTGGTAAATTGAATGACAAATTTCCTGCAAAGTTTTATGATAATTTTTTATTCATTCATATGGTCCCATAATCCACTAATAATTACAGACATATATCTATCGACAAATTTGTGATCATCAATACCAACAAATTCCTAAATATATCGATAAAATTTTTGACAAAATTTTTATCGACAAATTTATTGTTGTTGGTAATCCATTGATAAACTTTAATTACCATGTATTTTTGCTATTATCAACGTTTGTGTCATCAATAATAGCAATTTTCTTGTAATACCACAAACACAATACCATACCTCTTTATTTTCCATGACTATTGATCCATTGCACACAAATTTATCACAACTAACCATAGAGATGTACACCAATTTGTCACAAAAACTAGAAATTTAAACATGATTTTAAATCTCTATATAATATAAATAAAAAAGTTAAGTAATATATAAAGAAGATTTAGAGATGTCTTACTTAAGATTTTATATTAGAAGGATTGTCATAGTCTTTTATATGAATTTGTTCTTAGGTGAATCCTTTTAAAAGAATCCGATATATAGTAATATTAAAGTCAAATTCATCTTCATATGGTATAAAATAACTAAATAATTATAAAATTTATAGATTTTTTTTTATATCTTAAATCTTTAATTTTAAGAAAACATATCACATTATAAAATGAAAATACAAATAAAAACGACTATTAGAGTACTCATAATTAAGAATATAAGAATAGTTATGACCATAAATATTGGCATTGCTCACCATTACAAATATGTTGTTCATTAAACTATAGTATGTAAAAGTTACTGTTTTAATTTGACTACATGACTGGGAATTTCCTTTCTTTATCATATATATAAATAGAGATTTGTGATGTATCATGTTTTCTACCCACAGATGTTAGGTGACAGGTAACATGATCCTCTTGGTCGTGTATCCATCAACGGACCAATAATTTTTGCAATATTATTAAGTGAGCAATCAGATATGGAAAGCTTAAACCCTTCAACGATCGATACTGTTGAATCTGTGTCACAAATTAATTCTGCAAACAGATAATTGGGTGCTCCTGCAAACAATTAGGCACCGTATCTATGCTCTGACTTTAATTGCCACCTCTTTTTCTTCATCACATCAAAACCATTTTCAAAGCTTTACTCATTCATCTTTTCCAACACCCTCAAAAGGGGAAACAAAGTGTATCGTACGACGTATTGACGTTTCTAACCAGATTACTGATCAGACAGTTCAAAAATAAGTGATTGAAGGTCGTTCATTACAGGCGGACAATCTCTTGAATTGTTGATGTGACAAATTATTTTGGAAAAATTGTCACATCAACAACCCAAAAAATTGTCTGTCTAGACAATCTTTGACTACTTATTCTTGAACTGCCTGATCGATAGTCTGGTTAGGAATGTCAATCGGTTTCGAATCAAATGCTAGTTTCGTGCCCCTGCAAAACTCACTCTCACATCTTCCAACATAAAAAAAATACATAAACATTAATGGAGATCGATCATGTTATAATTTAAAACAGGTGCCAAAAGTTAAGTGCTGATAATGTTAGTGGATGTGACTTGCAAACACTGTATGGGATGATAAGTAATTGCTTAAGTAAGATTTACAAATATCTAGTTACATGTTATGTTACAGTATTAAAATACCTTAAACTACTAATATATAATGTTCCTCAAACAACATCACCACTCTATTTTTTTAAGAATGTTGTGGTCTGAAGTTTATCTGCAATCTGTTTAAACCATGTTATCTGATTGGATGGTGTCCCATTTAGCTGCCTATAAAGTGTTTGTTGATAAGAAATGGGGCCACGAGACTAAGATTTATAATTGAACAGCCAAAAAGTATTGTAAAACTTTACAATATAATACTGTAATTTTTTATTTTTGTTGTGGTGTAGGTTAAAAATATTTTATTGGCAGGTAGATGTTTGGTAAAGATTGTTTTCATTTTATGAAAAAATGATCTGATATTTATTTGTAAGGAAAGAAGAAGGATTTAATTTAAGATAAGCAATTGAGAGTGGACGCAATCAATGGAATGAGTCGTAAAAGGTTTGATAGGAGATTATGGGCCGGCTGTCTCGGTATTTTGGTCAAGATTTTACTTTTGTTAGATGCGTTAGGTAATTTCATAAAAAATAATACTAATAATAATAATAATAATAATAAAAGTGTGATATGTTATACAAAGTTTAATTAGTCGGATGGTACACACATTCGTTCAGATGTGTTAGTTTAGTACCCGCTTTAAAAAATGTGTCAATCTAGTCTCAATCTTTGAAAAAGTGTCTTAATCAGTTCTCTTTCAGACAAAAATTACTAAAGTCTATACTTAATTCATAACTTTTACTACTAAATTTTAATATAAATATTAATACTTAATTTTGTAAGTCATTTTAAATATTAATATCTTTAACGGTGTTAATAATTTTTTGCTGAAAAGGAACTAATTGAGATATATTTTCAAAAATTAAAACTCAATTGACACATTTTTAAAAACGAATACGAAACTGACATATTTAAATGAAAATGAGTATTATCTGACTAATTAAACCTTTATATAAATAGCCAAATGTTAAAGGACAATAGTTAAAAATGGATAAGATTGTTATATATTTATTGGTTTAAAATTATTATAAATAGAGTGACTCTCTGTTTTCTATTTTAGCAGTTATTGATAGTACCCTTTTCATTTTTTTCATTATGTCAATTTATAAAAAAAAAAGTATTTTCTTTCTTTGTTTTTTATCTTCTTTCATTTTAAGAATGGTTACATTCTGGAAGCTGTGTTGAATTTGACAAGAGACTGAGTAAACAGTGTACTCATATCATAAACGTGTTGCTCACTTCTTGTCCTCCCTTACATAATAATCTCCACCAAATGTTAAAAATATACAATCTTAGTTTTAATTTTAGGTATTATAATATTTTGTGTTGATTGGTGATTATGAAACCAAGTTTAATGAAGAGGGGAAGGAAGTGTTTAACACATTCAACTGTGTAGGAGACAAATCCATGAGATATTTATGAAAGATTTCCCATGTTGGCTCATGCATTGATTATAGGTCAAATTGTTGATTTTTTTAGTTGCCCTTTAACTATATCACCAATGTAACAACAGATCTACATGTAAAACCTACTTAGACACCATTTATTAATTTTAGTGTTGCTGACAAGGCCACCATCTTAATCTATCTTCATAAATTCCCACATGTCCATAACAAAGGAAATAATAGTACCTTAACTTTGAATTTGGCAAGTGATAAACAAACAAATATAGTACATCAAGATGTGACTAGAACTCATCTATAAATTAAAAATCGATCATCAATATATAAGTGAAAATAATTATTATTTTATAAAATGGATTTTGTAAGGTTTAATTAAATTTAAATTATACTCTTAATATGATATCAAAATCATGGATTAGAGTTTATCATAATTAAATATATTATTTTATTGAATTTATTGTTTCAATTTTTATTCAATCATTATATATGTCTATTCACACATTCAAGAAATATATATTTTGGTGTAAAATGATGGGTTGAAAGTCTCGTATTGACTAAACATAAAATTAATTTGTGGTATATAAATAATTGTAAATCTTACTTTATAAGTTGATTTTGTAAGATTAAATTATGTTTAAAATATACTTTTTAACACATATTTTGCCACATAAATGAAGAGTGTTTTTTCTTCGGATAATGATACTTTAATCCACTTTTTTTTACCTACTTTTAATTTATCAGTCTCATTACCCTTAAATCATCACATCACATCACTACAAAAATATAAAATAGATGATCTAAGGGTGATGAGAGTGATGAATTAAAAGTAGATAAAAAAAATGGATTAAAATATCATTTTCCTTTTCTTTTTAAATCTTCTTCTCGAGGAACATGGCTTGGGTAAAACAAATGGCTTCAGGCTCTCATCTCACCCATTCAAAGGACAAAAAAAATGTTATCAGCAACTCAGTCTGTTATGCTTTCTTTTCTTCCCTTTTCAATCTTCAAACTCGTTTTTTATTTGTTCCCATTTTTTCTGTCACAGCAGAAAAAAAAAAGCACCAAAATGAAGAGTCGCTTTCGTACTGGAAGGTCGAGCAGAAATGAAGGATATCAAACTGAAAAAACAGTTGGGACCTACAATTTCGGACAAACATTTTGAGACCTGAACAAGTGGTTGCCCGCAAACACTTATGATCTACTATTATGGCAAAAGTTGAAATACAATTCTATGTTGGCAGAGGAGATAAATAGAAGGAATGAAAACAAAATGTACAAAAAGGGATTATGATGTTAAAAATTATTATTTAAACAATGGAAAATGTATTTTTAGAAAGCTTTAGATATATTATGGGTTCACTTAACTTTTTACTTCATGAATATTAGCACTTTTTTTCAACATACTATTCTTCATATATTTTTATCATAAAAGATTTTTTTTTTCTCTATCCGTATGTGAATACATGTCATAATTAGATTTATTCGTGGAAACACAAAATTGAAAATAAATAGAAATTTAAAAGTTAAAATAATAAATATAACATCTCAATTTTAACAGTTTAAAACTAATCAAATATGATGTTTCACCTTAATATATTAATTAAGTCTTACAAATAGTAGGACTATATAAATATATCAATTATACAAACCAAACATTTTCTACTTCTAGACAAGATTGACCATTACAACAGTTTCTTACTAAAACCCTCTTTGGACCTAAAGGATGGCTCTTCACCCTCCAGATGTGCCTCTGAAACCACAATCATTGTTGCTCCCACCAAATAGGTGATAATCACAAAATGAAAACAAACAACACAAGACAGAAACACAAAAGAATGATAAGCTAATGAATTTTAAAGAATTATATCAAACTATATAATATTGATATATATAACAACTACAGACAAGCATATATATATATATATATATATATATAGTGATAATCACAAAATGAAAATAAACAACACAAGACAGAAGCACAAAAGAATGATAAGCTAATGAATTTTAAAGAATTATCTCAAACTATATAATATTGATATATATAACAACTACATACAAGCATATATATATATATATATATATATATAAATTACGACTCAATTAATTCAGATACATACATTAAGGTCGGATCCAATTAGTTTTGCACTTGTAGTGGCATTTCATGCTCTCCAGAGCGACAAGAGTGAAAACTCTACCATACAAGGTCATTCCATTGACACCTATGGTCAAGGAAAAACTCCTAGGCTAGGACCTGTTGCTTCTCTCACCACATACTCCATTCCTCTCTAATCGAGAATTTGAATGGTTATTAGAGCATCAGGATAACTGCTAAGACAATCTTTATTTCAATGCATACACTACCATAACCAATGCTAATCCTCCTTGGATTAGTATCAACCAATCTCAACTCAGTCTCCTATAATTAATCTCATATCATATACTCATCATTCATAATAGTTACAAAGCTTCTATAATAACTAAAATATCATCCAATTTAACTCAAAAATACAAATTTCAGGTTTTGACTTACTCACCCAGTGAGCACATATTGTTGGGCGAGAGGTGAAAGTCCCCTTCTCGATGAGCGACCAAATGGCTCGCCCAACAAATTTGCCACTGGAGCTACAGTTGAAAAATCTTCACATAAAGAGCCTAGTGAGAATTACTCGTCCAACGACTTCCCAAGTCTGAAAGTCCATAACTTAGAAATTCGCCCAAAAAGTAATGACTCGTCCAAAGAGTAATGACTCGTCCAACGAGTTTGCGAATTTGCATAATTTTGCAGATCAATATTCTACATAATTTTTCCAATCAACTCACTTGCTCAACGAGTAATGCTCGCCCAACGAGTCTGCAAAATCCTAGAAAAACTGATCTAAACATAATTATGCATATTCAGCTAGTCCAACAACTTCAAAACGTTTGTATAGACCATTCAAATATCAAACATCAATTCTATTAAAACATTCACACCAATTGAACTCAAACGCACCTATAACACAACAGTTATTTCTCGAATAACAGGTAAAACATAAATCTTCATGGCTTTCAAACATCACAAGCAATACTACATAGCAGATACCTCAATCAATCACAAAATAATCATACAATATGCATTCCTAACATGTTTAAGAATTAAAATAGAGAAATTAGCTTACCTTACCTGATATCCCTGTTAAATAGCTCTACGAACGCCAAACACCTCTAATTCCACAAAATGCTCTATCTACACATAGAAACATCACAAGAATGATCAGGGCATATCGTTATGATCATTGATCAACAGAGACTCATACTGATGAATAAAACGACACATGCAAGCAAAAGAGCTCACATGCAAGAGAAAACCAAAATAGACCAAAAAGAAGACAGAAACTCAACTTACGTGAATATAGAAACTGATCAATCCAACTTGAAGAGCTCGTTAAGAGGATCAATCTTATAGTCTCGATTCTTCAATAAAACAGAACTATTGTAGAGAAGTAAGAGACTCTAGAAAAGTGGTTTCTAGATATATAGTGTGTTTTAAAATAATGAAACTCTTTATAACATTTTTATTTATACTAAAATCTTTTAATATTAAAATAATCGAATATCAGTTCTCACACAACTACCACTCTTAAAATACCATTTTCTAAGATTTTACAATAAAATAACTATTTTATTTATAAAATAATTGTATTTAATTTAGCAATTATTTAAATGAAGAAAAATGAAAATAAAATTGAAAAACAAAATGTATACGAAAAAAAAATAATCTTCGTATAATTGATGTTAAGTATCACAAAAGTTCTATTTTTTCTATCTCTGTCACGGAGAGCTTTAATAATTCATGAAAAACAAATAAAAAAAATAGTTCTGATACCAAATTAAAACATATAATTCATTCTATAATTTCTATTCTTTTATTGTTTTCCACATGTATTATGCTTTTATAACATTTTAGTTTTATAAATCAGAATTAAGAAAGTTACGATTATATAATATTTTGTACTCCTATTTAAATCTATAATTTAGTTTATAAAATATCTTCATTTCAATAAAAAAAAACTTATAAAATTATTTAAAATTATATTATAGGAAAGTGTGGAATATTATTAAAAAATAATAGAAGAAAAATTGTATATTGAAAATACTCAAATTCCCTCTTATTAATCAACTAGTTAAACATCTCATCACCAAATCCATTAGAGAGTGCAAAACCATCAACATGTCATTAGAAGTGCAAATGTTCAATATTTTTTTTATGTCGAAGGTGAATAATAATATGCTCTAATATTCCAATAGATAGCATAGACTAATGTAGAAATCTTGCTCCCCTGTTCTAATCATTAATTCAGAGTACAATTCAATGGGGGTAGAGTTGTGGATTGTAATAGAAAACTTGTCAATTTATTGAACAACACTTCTTGATCTGAATATTTTCCATACATGTTATATCAATTTATTTCTTAAATTCAATTTAAACATATTTTACAGCTTAAAATCCTTTTGGCTTTTTTTTATTAGAGCCAAACATTTTAAATCTTTATTAAGTAAGTATTATATTGATTAAAAATTATGAAATATATTTAGTAAATATTGTAATGCTATAATAGTGTCAATATATTTTCAAAATTGAAAAAAACAAATGTTATAAACTTTTGCTCTAATAAAAATATTAATAAATTAATATCTATTTTTATAAATAGTTTAATGTCTATGCACTAGCGATATTGCTTTATATTATTGATCAATTAAACACTTTTCTTAACATGATTTTCAAGATAATTATTATTAAAACTAATAATTTTATTGCATATTGATTGTAATCAAACAATCCTATAAAACTGTCACACTATTTATTAGGGAGTAATTCTCTCTCTTCATTTATATCATATATTACTTACAGTATTTGTATTACTTTTAACAAATTTTATCATAATTAATTATTATTTAATATCAACAATATTGAGAGAAATTCATTTTCGTCCTTTACTTTTGATGTGATTTTTTGTGTGATTTAGTATGGATATTTTTTAAAAATAAAATATAATGATATATTAATTAATGATTCGTATTAAATTATATTAGACAGCGGAGGAGGATGAGAGTTAAAAAATAAAAATTATAATACCATTTTCCTATTTTAAAACAGATTAGGTAAATTAATCATTATATTGTTAGAATTTTCATTACAAAGCATTAGTATATGATTTTTGCAACTTAGAAAACTATGAAATTGATATAAAGATAGGTAGATCATTAGTATAATGTTAATTTCGTTTTACTCCACATTTTCTGGAATCTAACAACTAATAGGGTGGCCCAACACGTAACTGATAAGTTGTTTGGTTCGGATCCAATCCAACATGTACTCTAAGCATGGGCTTCTTCTACACCCACTTACCAAAACAGAATACGCGTTTTGCAGACGTGCAAGTAAAAGCTAACTTCTTTAGCGTCAAGTTAACAGAGAAAAAAGCACGTTTGGATTTTTTCTTCCTGTACCCCGGTAATTTCTTGGTGCACCTAATCATATTGAAAATAAGGCATTTTTTAGAGGGCAGGGGTGGGTGTGGATCTATAGCTTACAAACCATTGGTTGCTTTCTCATCCAAAAACCAAAACCAAAGATAAGAGGATAAGGCCACGTGGCAAAAACCCACACCCTCTTCTTCCTTCTCACCACCACAACACTAAAAAAAAAAAAACTCTCTACTTTCCCTCACTCTCTCACCTTTCTCTTTCTCCAACACCATGGCTTCCCCAACACTAATAACCCCAACCTCCACCCCCAAATCACTCACCCCCGTCAAGCCCAAACCAACAACCCTCGTCTCCGCCACCCTCTCCCCCACCACCGCCACCGCCACCCACCCACGCCGCCGCCAATTCTTGTCCTTCACCGCCTCCCTCGTCTCCTCCGTGCTTCCGCTGGCCCCGGCACTGGCCTCGTCGGACGAGGAGTACGTGAAGGAGACGGAGGACGTGATCAACAAGGTGAGGACGACAATCACGCTGGACAAGAACGACCCGAACGTGGCGACGGCGGTGGCTGATCTGAGAGAAAGTTCGAACTCGTGGGTGGCGAAGTACCGGAGGGAGAAAGCGCTTCTGGGTAGGGCTTCCTTCAGGGACATGTACTCGGCGCTGAATGCTGTCTCCGGACACTACATTAGCTTCGGACCCACCGCTCCCATTCCCACCAAACGAAGAGCCAGGATCTTGGAGGAGGTCGACACCGCCGAGAAAGCGCTTCTCCGAGGAAGATGAGTCATGCAAACAACCTTTTCTTTCAACTTCTTCTTCTTCTCCGATCTTCTTTAATCTGCTTCCTTTACTTTTTGTATTATCATTACTCTATTCAAAAAACTATGTATTTATATATGTATGTATGCAATCATATCATAGAGTGAGAGTAAAAAGAATGGAGGCATTTTCCGATTATGACATGATGGCATTTTTAGTATATTATGCTCTGTAATTCTCTTTTATCTATCTCACTTCTATTTTTTGCTATCAGATTATCTTCTATTATATGCTATTCTTAACTGCAGAGACAATTTTCTTCAAATGAGTATGAACCAAATTTTGAACACACTTATATATCCACACAACTCAACATATCTAATTAAATTTAAATAATATTGTTTTTAGTTCATCTATAATAGTTAGGGTTTTTTATATTGTTTAATTATTTTGAGTAATTACTCATTAATTATTATCTTTGTTATTTTCTTTATATAAATTACTTATTTGAATTTCTCACTTGATATATATTTAGTTATTTTAGTCTCTGGAATTGTGGGATTTTAAGGACTTAAGTTAATTGAAAACTATATTTCTAAGTTATTAAAACGTTGATAAAATATGGTTGAGAGAGATTTTACTTAGAGTTAATCAGTTAATTTTTTTTAATGAAGATTAGTTTTTATATTTCGCATCAATCAATGATATAATACTAAAAAGGTTTAATTATACTTTTGGTCTCCATTTTAGAGTCAAAATCTCAAAATGGTACCCAAATTTTTAAAAGTCTCAAAATGGTCCCCTTTTTTGTTAAAACGTCTCACGTTTGTCCTTCCCGTTAAGTCAAGGTTGACGCCGTTAGAGGAAGTGTCACGTGTCAGTTCCTCGATTTTTTGAATTTTTTATTAATTTTTTTTTTGAATTTTTTTAAAAAAATAAAAAAATTGTCACGTGTCAAGCTGTCATCGTGCCACGTGGCAGTGATAGTGACACGTGTCAGTATTACGCCACGTGTCATTTTGTTAGTCTCAATTTGGTCCTTTTATTTTAATTTGTCTCAATTTAATTTCAATTTTTGTAAAAATTTATCAATTTTGTCCCTCTCCAAATTGAAATCAAATTTAATTTTTGTATAAATGTACACAAATAGTTCCATCAAAATTGATATTTCAAGTAAATATTTTTAACCAAATTAAGTTCATTTAATTAATATTTTACATTGAACTTTATTTAAAATGGTTTAAAAGTTGTTAATAGAAAATAATGTTAATAGAAAAAAAATCATAAATTACCTAGTTCATGTTACAATAAAACACATATAAATTTAAAATTTGAAAACAATTTTAAGTAAAGTTGAATGTGAAACAAAATTTTAACTAAACTTAGCTATGTTAAAAATATATAATAAAAATATCAATTTGAATAAAAATATCAAATTTAATAATTTGTATAACATTTATATAAAATTAAATTTTGTTTCAATTTGAAGGGGGACAAAATTGCTCATTTTTACAAAAATTTGGACTAAATTGAGACAAATTAAAATAAAGGGACCAAATTGAGACTAACAAAATGACATGTGGCGTAATACTGACACGTGTCACTGTCACTACCACGTAGCACGATGACAGCTTGACACGTGGCAATTTTTTTGATTTTTTTAAAAAAATTTAAAATAAAAATTCAAAATAAAAAAAAATTCAAAAAAAATTAATAAAAAAATTCAAAAAATTGAGGAACGTGGCACTCCCTCTAACGCCATCAACCTTGACTTAACGGGAAGGGCAAACATGAGACGTTTCAACAAAAAAGGGGACCATTTTGAGACTTTTAAAAATTTTGGTACCATCTTGAGATTTTGACTGCAAAATGAGGACCAAAGGCATAATTAAACCTACTAAAAAATAGCTTTTTTAAAAACTATAATAACTGAAATTTAAAAATTATAATCAAATAAATAATTTAACATCCTTATAAATTGAATTTCGGGTTGTGTATTTGATCTTCAAAGAAAGATGAAATAAGTATTTTACAAAATATTAAGCTAATTAGGTGTACTTTTTTTATTCGTTAACTGGGTATATAGCAATGGACTACATTTCTTCGGTTCCACTTATAATATCTTTAAACTTCTTTTCTCTCTTCTCCTTTTCTTTTTCACCCAGTTCGCCCTATTTTAAGCTACATTCTTATAATTATTTCTCTAGTAAGAATAACTTGAGATATTGTATATTATGTTAAATATAACTCTTGTTATTGATAAATTTTGATTATTTTCCATTGATAGATGACATAGTTATTTTTTTAATCAATATATAAGTAAAGAAGTTTTAACTAATATTGATAAAAGTTATTTTTATTTAATATTGTTTTAAATTATTTGTTTGTGAATTTAGGTAAGTAGACATAAATTCAATATTTTTCTTTATCAAAGTGTGTAGTGATTACTTTGTATTTGTATTTGTAAAGATTGTTTTTTAATTATCATCACTAATATTACTCAGTGGTATTACAATGTTAAAAGTAATATATATATATATATATATATATATATATTTAATTTATATATATATTCTTATATATATATATATATTAAATAACATTATTCAAACACAAACATATAAAAAGTTAAATAATTTAGAATGAAAAAAAAATCAAATTAAAATACACAACTCGGAGATATTTTAGATTGTATAATATAAAATTTATATTTTATATTTTAAAATGCAAAATAAAAAATGTATTTTTAATCGTAGATTTCGAAATACAAATAAAAAATGCATTCCGAATTATATTTGAATGCCCCAATCCTTTGAAGGAAAACTAAACTTGTTTATAAGCCGGAGGCCCAAAACAGGCTTGTTTAATGAAACTGGGCCGAGGAGTTCTACCATCTAGACCACCAAAAATTGAAAGAATAAAAACTGTTACCTCTTACTGAAAAGATAATAAAATATATGGATATACTAAGTGAAAATAATATCAATTAACTATTTTAAACTGTGATACACGAATATGATAGTGTATTAAATGAAAAATATTTAATATGTTAATATTATTATTTTTAAAATAATATATATATATATATATATATATATATTAAAAAGTATATACAAATTTTTAAAAATATAATAATTTATTTTAAAAAATATGATAAATATATAATTGTTATTCTATAAATTCAAATAAAAATTATATGTATTAAATTATCAAAATAAACATTATAAATTATTGTTATCATAAAAATACTATTATTTTATAAATTAAATATTTCATTAATAAATATTAATAAAATATCATAAAATTTAAGATACAAATAAGTGTTAGACAATAATAAATGACCTAAGTTATAAATAAATGGATCATAAATTGTAAGACATTAATAATAAGTTTAACAAATAATTTTAATTCATTTCATTCTGCCGGATATAATTGACTGTAAATTAGTTGTGAATTAAATTTGTTTAATTTAAAAATGAAAAATTAATTTTGCAATAAATTCTTTTATAAGAAGCAAAATTATATATTTATATACCAAAATGAATTTAAGTGAAAGAAGTTAAATTATCTAATATAATGCTACAACTACATTCCAATATAGAGTTTCTACAGTTCCAATCAAATTTTCATTTCCAGCATCATATTTAAAGGGAGAAAAGTTATCTTTTGTTGCCACTTAAACGACATCAATCAAATTAAGTGCTTAATTTAGTTAAACTCTTTCTTTTATCTTTCTCACTTTTTCATACAACTTTTGGTTTACTTTTTAGAAACCCAAAAACATAATTTGGGGATTTTCAAAAGCATTTCAAAGTGAGACTTACTGTGTAACCCAAGCCACTCCTACCACAATGTTTTACAGACTATTTTATTCAAACTTTCTTTGATTATACTTTATTTTTTGCTATTATATTGTCTAAACATACTCAAATATTATAATAATATGATGTAGCTCTATTAAAGAAGAGAGGAATGTTGGATTAGATTAATTGCGGTTTTTCAAGAAAATTACGCAATTTTTTATGAAATTAACTTATTTGAGTAAATTTTAAAAAATCATAGACTTTGATATATTATTATACTGATTATTTCATTCTAAAACTCTTTTAACCAATTAATGATTTCATTTATTTTTAATTGTTTTTGCGATTTTTATTTTATTTTAAATAAGTGACCACGTCGTGTGAGTGTGTATGAGCTTATATTTGTATAAAATAATTATAGACATACAATTAAATTTGTTGATATAAATTAATAAAAAAATAATTTATTTATATCTTTTAATTATAACTGTTTTGGGTAGGAGTCAATGTTTACTAAAACAAGTTTTGTGGTTTCCAAGTCTCATGTTTTGTGGTCTGTTCAGTGTTGTAACTGTCATAGGTGCTCCAATCTTGAAGTCAGTCTCATTCTATTGAAACAATAAATGTTATAATTAATGTGAGACAAAAGTTTCAACAACCATACTTTTGTTCCTCATGGATAATGATGCTACTAAGTGAATATTGATTGTGTTGCTCGATTGGCCGATCAGCATAACACATAAATTGTATAAAAGACTAGGAAATAGTCTTGTAGACCATCCAACTAACGACAACCCGACAGACACATTGTTCATCGTTCAGCACGTTGAGCCACATAATATGTGTAAAAGACTCAGGTAGAATCTTGTGGACAATCCAACTGCCGGCAACTGAGAGAGATCTCACGAGACATGCGGTCAACCATTCAACTCTCAATTGCCTTTTAAAGACTTAATTAGTTGGATGATACACATTTTTGTTCTGATGTTTCAGTTTGGTACCCACTTCTAAAAATATTTCAATTGTGTCCAAACTCTTGAAAAAGTATCTCAATTAGGTCCATTTCAAAAAAAAAATATTAATGACATTAACGACTTGCCATGTGTCAGTCTATAATCTTTTTTAATTTTTTTAAATTTTTTTAAAGATTTTTTTTGAATTTTTTTGTGCCACGTGTCAGTTCTTTGGTGTGACACGTGACACCAGTGTCATGTGGCAAGACTGTATCACTACCAAGTGTTATTGTCTTGATTTCAATTTAGTTTTCACATATGTATATTTGTTTCAATTTAGTTCCACCTACATCCTTTTGATTCAATTTAAGAAAATATTGCACTATTTAAAAAAAAATACATACATATAACATTTATATATATATATATATATATATATATATATATATATATATATATATATATATATAATAATTTTGCTCTCAAATTTCAAATTAAGAAAGAAAACAATATTTTTTTTATTTTGAAAATGACGTTATAACATATTATATTTTTTTAATTGTTAACCCATGTTTTGTTATTCTTGATTTTTACAACTAAATTTTAATATAAATATCAATACTTAATTTTGTAAGTCATTTTTAATAACAAATATCAATATAACATTTATATAAATAATAATTTTTTTATTAAGAGAGACAATATTTTTTTATTTTAAAAAAAAAAAAACAAATGAGACTAAATTGAAACAAATAGACATATGTGAGGACTAAATTGAAACAGATAGACATATGTGACACTAAATTGAAATTAGGAGAATGACCCTTGGTAATGACACTAACACATGGAAGTACCCTGCCATATGACACTTCAGTGCCACACCAAAGACCTGACACGTTTAAAAAAAATTTAATTTTTTTTTAAAAAGTTAAAAAATCCAGAGACTGACACGTGGCATGTTGTTAACGATGTTAATAATTTTCTTTTATGAAAAAGACCTAATTGAGGTACTTTTTCAGAAGTTGAAACGCAATTGAAACATTTTAAAAAATGGATACCAAACTAAAACATCTGAACAAAATCAAAATCAAAATTAAAATAAATTATGATAAATATTTTAAATTATTGAAAATTTATAATTGAAAAATAAATTAACTATATATTTAAAAAAAGTAAAATTTAAAAAAACACTATTATTATTTAAAAATATATATTAAATGCTTATAAGTGATTACATACAAAAATTAATTCATATATTATAGTTGTCTTATAAATCAATAATTCTTTTAGAATTTTCATACGAAATTGCACCTTAAAAGAACCGACCACGTCCTAAGGCGTGGACATGAATTTGACAAGTGTTATAACGATCATGTTGCATTAGGTTTGTTGTAAGCGTATTCATTATTCAAATTAGATTTAGATAAATTTCAAGATAATAAAAACTATTTTTGAAGCTATTCAAAAATAAATAGACTGATTTTCCCATAAAAAATAACATAGTGATTGTCTCATTAATTTTTATTAATAATATTCTATGAAGTTCTATACAACATTCTAAAATTATATATTATTTTTTTATTTAAGTACCTCCGTGCCATAAGAAATGGGTTGACTTATAATCATTGACTGATTTAATTAAAAAAAGATAAACTAAATATATGAAAAGAAAAACATAAGTACAACGAGCTCAAACAACACAATAGTTTATAACAACAAACTCAAAGAAGAAGAACAAAATATTAAAAAAAACATTAAAAAAAACAAAAAAAGGAAAACAAAAAAGCAAACTGAAAATCTTGAGAAAAATAAAAACAAATTAATACGTATTGATTTCGCTTTTGAAGCTCACCTCAGCATACGAATTAAGTGGGTTTGATCAAATCAACTTGGACAATAATTCTCGATTGCTTTCCAATTCACCTGAAAGTCAAGTTTACTCACAAGTCAAAGTCTTATTTAACAATTTAAAACTTTTCTATTAATATAGTGAATTAGGACACTCAAAATTTCCATATTAAGGAAATTATTTTCTTAATGAGGTAAGAAACAATTCTTGTAATATATTCTTTACTATATTTGATAAATTACTTAAGGAAGTCTCAAATATTCTTTTAATCATGATTCTATCTTCTATAATTTATATACCTATGGACCTGGTAATGACATATAAGTAAGGAGTGATAACGTGACTTAGTTGTTAGATGAGAATAAAGATAGAAAAAAGTTATCAATCCTCTTGCTAACAATTTGGAGAAATAAAAAAAGTAACTAATAACTTGAGTCTCTTAATTTGAGTGTTGTCACCTAACTCATCAAATCTCTTAGATGTATGGAGAACTTGAGAAGGAAAAGTAGTCGATAACAGGTCCAATAGCAGCTAATGCGTGGAACTATATGTTCAGGAAACATAAATTTTGTTAGGATAAACTTTTTAAACCAAATCTGTTCTAATACCATGTTAAAAATTGGACTTTAAGTCTAATTAAATCTCACAAAATCGATTTGTAATGTGAAGTTTGCACTTCACTATATATTATGATATTATCTTATTTTTAATTGATGTGACACTTTCAACATATTATACATTAAAATTATGGTTAATTTGAAAATATTGTTTTTTAAAAATTATTGATCAAGATTTCTCAACGATGACTTAATGATACATTTTAATGAGATTGACAGCTGAGATGACTTTGAGAATATACTCAAAACATATTATGGATAATTAGGTCTCGACCTTAAATTTTATTTAGCTTAGCAAAACCCAAAATTACTATGAAACAGTTTTTTATAATTTTTAGACAAAAGTATCCATCCTCCACCTCCACGATAATATTAATTATTGGAGACATATGTAGAATTAGTATAGGAGCCATAAAGTTAAGTTCAAGTGTTTAAATAGTAACATTTAGGATTCGAATTCGAGATTACTAATTAAGTAGAAAGATAGAGACATTTATATGTAATAATTGCTAAGTAATTTAATAATATTTAAAATAAAGATAAAATAATTGATGACCATAATATTAAAAAAATCTGATCTTATTTATATCCCACCTTCCTTTCTGAGCTAAAACCTAACTCTGGGGCACACTTTTATGAATGCAGAGTCACACTTCCCTTCTACCAAAAAGCAAAACAAAATGAAGAAAAGCAAGTAGACCACAGAGTGTATGGAAACCCATGTTTTCCTCCTTTGTTCCTGGTCCCCTTCCAAAACTTTTTAACTGTCAAAGGATACTCATAAAGATGAAATCAAGTTGACAGGATTAAAGTTACAAACGAAAGCCTAAACATTTTGTCCACATATTCTTATAGTCATAGGTCCGGTCCTTACAATACCAACTCCTTTTTAAAAGCATATATGCGTATTCAAATACGTAATATGTGAGATAACGTGAAATAATACGAGATATTTATACTCAATTATTTTTATTAATGTTATTTGTCAATTAATTTTATAACCGTCACGTAAATTTTGATAATGTAATTATATATAATTGATAACAATTTAATTTATTACGATAACTATTTTGTGATGGACATATAATTTTATAAATTTTACATATATTTTGTCTTTGATATCAAATTTGTTCTCTTTTATAATTATTACCAAACTTTAGAGATTAAGAATTTAAAATGAAAAAACACATTAAGAGATTCTCGTCACAATATTAAACATTAAATATGTTTTTTGTCCCTTAACTTTTAATAAAAATTGGAATTAGTCAATCTCTGAAACTTTGACTTAATTTAGTCTTCTAACTTTACAAATGTTTGGATTTAGTCATTTTAACCAAATTTTTGTTAAGTTTATCTGATGTTCCAAACGTATTTCAAGACAGATTTTTAGCTAACATTGAAGCGAAAATGTGTCAAGCGGGATAAACACTCAAATACTTTCATAAAACACGTTTTTAAATATTAAATAAATTTTAAAAAATTAGTTAAAAGGACTAAATCCAAATATTTCTAAAATTAGAGAACTAAATTAGGTCAAGATTTCAAAGAAGAATTAATTCTAATTTTAACTGAAAGTTAAGTAACAAAAACATATTTAACTCATGTAACGATAACAATTATGAAAGGTTAGTCCTCATTTATTTGTCAACATTAGTTTCACAGTAGATTCTCATAACAAACCATGACCGAAGGGTAATCCTTGTATCTTCTTCCGCAATAGTTTTACATATCAAAATTCAAACACAATTCACAGTTTTTCCACTTGTCCCAGTTGATACAGTATCAGTGCTACATTATTTTTTTTACAGTTGTTTCTGGCAACAGAATCACAGGCTCCCAAGTAAAAAACAAACGGATAGCTCGTGACAAAACATAAACCTTAGCCAGGCTTGCAGAAAGTTGGTTGTCCATGGACTAAACCCAACATAGGAGAACCGCATTCCAATTTTTTCTAACAATTCTTAGTTTGCTACAGTTTTATTTTAAAAAAATAATATAATAGGAAGATAATCTCTTCTAACATAAACACATCAAACGTAAAATAAAGCACAACATATATATGTATGTTCACACCTCAAAACTATATTAATTGATATTTAATAAAAATATTATTATTTTTTTGACAAAAAAAACTGCAACTTTTTCCTACAATTCTTTTTGCTACACTTATAAACTTTTTTATATAATTTTTTAGGCAAAATTGCAAACTTTTTATTGTCAAATCACTCTTTGTTTTCATAATATTTCATATTATTTCCTTATTTACATTATATCCAATATTTTTTTGTCTAACTTTCTACCCTTTTTACATTGATTGGTGGAGTTTTATAAACGGTAAATCATGGCACCTAAAATGTGTTCATTTGAATAGATATAATATTTTACGTAGAAAAGGACAAAGGAAATGAAAACAGAGCAACATGATTGATATAAGGTAACATGATGTTTATAATTATCCTCAGAAACAGTTGGTTTGACTTGCAGTGGTTGCAGGCTCGTGCTTCCTTCTTCTAGTTAATGGAATATAAAGGGGTTTGTGGTAACTTCCCTCCTTTCATTTTCGTACTTTTTTCGGTCAATCTTCTATGAATTGTATAATTGAGAGTTTCTCTCTGAACAAAGATAGATAGATTTAAGATCAATGTGACCACGGGGCAGATAGGATTAAACAATAATAAATTAAGGATATAGTTAGAAAATATAGGTTAGTGTTTTATTTTTACACTATGCCAAAATATCAAATAGTGCACTTTAGAGAGTGTTTAATTAAAAAACCGCTTTCTATAGAAACACGGGCTCAAAAGAGAGAACTCGTTGAAATAAGCGCTATTTATTTACTTCACATTAACAACATGTTTTTTTAATGAACGCTTTCTATTTTTTATTTTTTTTTAATTTTTTTTTAATAAATCAAAAGAAAGCGCTGGTAAGGATAAGTGTTATATATTGAAATACTAATAGAGAGCATGTAATTAAAGAGTGTTGTCTATTGTTTTGCTGCTTTAATTAAAAAAGAGTTGGCGCTCTTACATTCCTTTTCTCATCAGTGCTCATTCTTTCTGGTACCCAAGACTCATTTCTGTCACACTCTGAATGAGCGCTCTCTATTTTCTTTTTTTTTTCTGTAAAAACTTTAGTAAATAAAAAGAAAGCGCTTGTAGAGATAAGTGCTATGTATTGGGATACTAATAGAGAGCATGTAATTAAAGAGTGTTGTCTAGTGTTCTATTGCTTTAATTAAAAAAAAAAGTTGGCGCCCTCACATTTCTTTCTTCATCAATGTCCATTCTTTCTGGTACCCAAGACTCGTTTCTGTCGCACTGAACATCGTTCGTTTCTCAATGAGCGCTCTCTATTTTTTATTTATTTTTTCTTTAAAAACTTTAGTAAATCAAAAGAAAGCGCTTGTAAAGATAAGTGCTATGTATTGAAATACTAATAGAGAGCATGTAATTAAAGAGTGTTGGTTGTCACTTGTAGAGATAAGTGTTATGTATTGGGATACTAATAGAGAGCATGTAATTAAAGAGTGTTGTCTAGTGTTCTGTTGCTTTAATTAAAAAAATAAAGTTGGCGCCCTCACATCCCTTTCTTCATTAGTGTCCATTCTTTCTGGTATCTAAGACTCGTTTCTGTTGCATTAAACACTGTTCGTTTCTGAATGAGCGCTCTCTATTTTTTTTTTTTTACAAACTTCAGTAAATCAAAAGAAAGCGTTTGTAGAGATAAGTGCTATGTGTTGGGATACTAATAGAGAGCATGTAATTAAATAGTGTTGTCTAGTGTTTTCTTGCTTTAATTAAAAAAAAAAATTGGCGCCTTCACATTCCTTTCTTCATCAGCGCCCATTCTTCCTGATTCAAGAATCGTTTCTGCCGCACTGAACACTGTTGGTTTCTACCGCACTGAACACCGTTTGTTTTTACTGCACTCAGCACCCTCACTCGTGCATTTTGTTTCGTCCTCGTTCCGCGCTCGTTCCACACTTATTCTGCACTTAGCGCCCAACACTCATTTTGCACTCGTGCTTTTCGTGGCATCTTTGCCGCACTCGATATAGGTAATGTTTCGTTACCATCTAGTGTGATTTCTATAGCTAAGAAATTTTTGATTGAGTAAGTTTTTGTAAGGGGAAACGAGGAAAAGGAGTGCAAGACGATTGAACTTGTCATATAGATTCCTTTGTGAGATTATTGATTTTTATGAGATTTAGGGTGCACAATTTTATGAATTTTTCTATTCCAAAATCAATTCACGAGGTGCACAAGCAATGAATTAATTGAATTAATTGGAATTTATGAAGCTTTGGAGTGAACATGTATAGTGTTCTGTTTGCATGAGTGAACATAGTTATTCTATTCTACAAAGAATGAAGTTTTATTAAGACTAGTTTGGTGAGAATTTTATCCATAATTTTGGAACTGCCACCATAATTTTGTCCATAATACATGTGAGCTAAACCCCACCACTACCACTGCAGTGATCAACCACATTTTGTTTCTCCTTTTTTTTTCTCTTTTTTTTCTGGATCAATCAACGTCGTGGCTATAATAATAAATTCTATATGTTCGTTTGTTTAATTTGATTTAGCTAGTTTAGTTGAAATCTTTGATATTAGTTTAACTTTTATCATATAATTATTATAGTTAGATTAAGTTGATTATAATTGAAAAGAGCAACACCAATATTAATTAGTGGGTACTGTTTGGAGTGATATAGCTATAGGGTGGTTTATTTGCTGTATATGGATGGGTGTCTATTTCTTTTTATCATGGTTACATTATACTAATACACCATGGCGTATGTTGTTTGTTTGTTGGGTATGTATGGTTTTATTTTGAAGTTTTTTATGATGTTTTTAGTTGATGATAAAAAGTTGCAACAGATAAATATACATGTTTAAAATATTAAATAAATGTAATAAAATGTGATTAAATCGATTAAATCTATATATTTTTAAACATAAAAACTAAATTAATCTAAAATTTTAATTAAAAATTAATTTTAATTTTTACTAAAAAATTAAAAACTAAAAACATATATTTAACTCTGTCGTAAATAACGTTTGATTCCTCGAACATATTTTCTTCGAAATCACTTCTTTTACCTTTAGCTTTAATCCAGTATAATGCTAAATTAAGATAATACTAGTAGTCAGAGGTAGGTAATGTGGAAAATAGTGATGGCATGTTTTATAATTTTGTTAAACTGCACTGTACCAATTTTTTTAGTTTACATAACAAATTAAATATGTTGTATAAAATAGCAAAACAATAGTCAAGATATTAGACAACGGTTTAATCACTTTATTGGTGATAGACTATGCAGCCGTGATTATTATTAAAAAAGACAACAATTTTTTGAATTAATTTTAATATAATACAGCTGATTATATACAATTCGATGAAAATAACAATTTTAAAATCTTGAATTAGTTTTAGAAAAAATATATATATTTTTATCCGTAAATATTAATAGTTAGTTCAAACCTACGATGTTTCTCGTCGTCCTTTTTAAATTTTTATTGCTAGACTAATTTTATAACTTCTTAATATTAACTTAGATTACGAAACTTTTTACTTGAAATATATTAATTAGATTTTGATTGAGTGAAAATAGTTTGTTTAAGCAAAAATTAAGTTGAAATGAACCTATTTTTTTATCTCAACTTTGTTTGACTTAATTTTATTTGAATATATTAAAAATAAATTTTAAGTTTAATTCAATTTAAAAAAATCAGGTATACCAATAGCAGATTTGTACCTCACTTATCTTATCTCTTTTCAATATTTACTTTTTTTACAATTATAAATTTTGGAAATTTTGTGCATTTAACTTTAGTTATTTCATGTTCACAGACTATTTAAATTGATCGCAGACATATATTATCTATTTCCACTATCTACAATCAAAATTTTTAGTAACATTAAATCCATTACATAATCCAATGTAAAATATTGTCTTGGGATAGGTTTGCATTTCTGATTTTCTTTTATGTTAAACTTAATACAGTTTAACTAATTTTTTTGATGATTTTTATTACAAATTATAATTTTTAAGTACTAATTTAATTGAAAAATAATATAATTTGTAAAACATTAATTTAATATTTTAAATAAATTATAAATCAAGTTATAATAAGCTTATTTAAATTAATTTAAAATATAATCCACTATCTAATGAGTCTTATGCTGGGTATAGGTTAATTATTATAAGCTACTTTCATTTGGATTGATCAAATTTAGTCTTATCATAAACAAAACTCAATCTAATTTAATTTGGTTGTAAGTTAGGTAATCTGATACATATACAGTGAACATTCCTACCACAAACATATATATATATATATATATATATATATATATATATATATATATATATATATATATATATATATATATATATTTGTATTATAGATCTCCTTTTATTTCTATTTTTATTTTCTCATACATTTGTGCACTTTTTGTTTCTCCCTAAAAAAAACTAAATCTTACAGAAAATAATCTCTTTTCTTTTGTATACGATTGGGAATCACACAACTTGTTGTTCCTTACTTAGAGCATCTATGTAATATAATTTAAAGGAAAAATAAGAGAATATAGGATACGTTTTTTATGGAGAAACAGTGATATAGTTATATGAGTTGGCAGATTAATTATGCAATTGCATTTTGCAGAAGAAATTATTGCAATTATCAAAATATGGAATTTATAATTCATTAATATTATAAAATGTCCCCACCAATACTCAATTAATGCAGTCACCAGAGCCCCCAGAAAGTAACTGCAAAAAATGGCCATAGTTAGTTAAAAAATAAGAATGTAACAGTCAAAATTATAAAATCAGAAAAGTTAATAGATCGTGTCTGGTATTATCCATACAAATTATCTTAAATGTAAGTGGAAACTAGGGAAAAGAAAAATGAATATAGGATTGAAAATAGGTGAAAATAGTACCAGAATTCGTGGTCAATATTACGTATTTCATTAGTAAATTAACTAATATAAAAAACAAAATGCCAGTAATATTAATGAATCTATTGGTAATTTAAATAATAAATGATAAAGGATATGTCAATAATATTAATGAATATTTAGTAAATGAATTAATAAAATTATATTTTTATTATAATAAAATACAATATAAAAAATAGTTTTGAAATAGTTAATCATAATAAATTGAATTAATGAAAAAACAACTTCTTATCATGATTTTATATTAATTAAGTAACATATTGATTATTTAATGTAAAATAAGATAAATATATTTATTTTATTATTATTTCACAATTTACTTCTTTAACATTGTTCTCTCTTATAAATGTTTAAAATTTATTAGACGCTTAAAATTTATTTTCTATTTGTAAATTTTTATAATTTAAGTGAATATTAAATAAAAATTTTATAAAAAAATGAAAAAAATTATATGTAATTATTTTATTTTCAAAAATGTTAATTTTTGTATTTGAATTATATGCACTAGAATTAATCTATTTGCTAATTAATGTTGTGTATTTGTGTGCTAAATTATAGTTATTTTATACTAGTTTTAAATCATAAAAAATAAAGTAATGATTATTTGTATATACATATAACTAAACTATTGATAATTAATAATTCTAAAATGGAAAATATTATAAAACTACAGCCGATAATTATTTTTATGGGAACTAAAATTATGTATAGTTGTAATTATTAAAAAATAAACTAACTTATTTGATATTCCAATTATTTTATTTTAGTTATATAGGTTATGTTATCTAAAACTAAAATATTTATATATTATAGTTTTTTTCTAAAAGTTTTGCCCTTTTTTCGTATTTTATTTATTTTAAAAAAAATATGTTTTCATTCTTAAATTATTAAGTTGGAAATAGTTCTCAGTCGAAACTTGTATACCGTTTGATTTTTGTATTTTTAAAAGTATTAGTTTTAATCTTAATTTCTCAGCAGCGAGTTTATCTTACTTGACCAACCGTGTGACACATATTATTTAATTTCTTTAAGAAATAAAATACTTGCGTTGACATATAGCTTGCTATTTTTATGATCAATTTTTAAAAAAATGTTAAATTATTATTAAAAATGAAGTGTAGAAAAAGAAATGAGCTCACTCAGCTCACTCAACCGCAACTTTCCTAGTATTATTATTTTAATTATCTTATTATATAATAATAATAATAATAATAATATTATTATTATTATTAATTATATATTCATATCTTCATAGGGTTTCTTAAATTTTTTTATTTTTATTTTTTAAATTAATTTTTAAAAGTTTGGGTTAGGTTGATGCGCTATAGTATTTTATATATTTTATATATAAAAAAAAAAACGTGTCACCACTTGTATGCAGAATAAACTTTGCCCTCGTTAAAAAAATTGTGACTAAAATCAATACTATGTTATTCTTTTTAAGATTTGAGTCTTTCCCAGCAATATGAGCAGAAAAAAATTATACTGATTAAAATCTTACTTAAAATATGTGTATATTTTTTAATATGATTGTATGTTTAAGAGTAGGTATTTGCATGTGGGATGTAATGAGTAAAGATGAATATATGCTTGTTTAGAGTTGTAATGATAAATTTATGGACAAGTTTGAGCTTTGTGTGCTAAATACCAAAACTTGTTGGACAAGTAGTTGAAGTTTTTAGAGAAGGAAAGATTGTTAAATCTTGATAACCTTAAAAATATTTGGATTGTGTAGATACAGCTTAGTCAAGGTGATGTGTTTTATGTAAGGATGATATTTTTGTGTGTATTATTAACTTTTGGTTTTCATGATTTAGTTTTTGGAAAGTGTTTGTGGTTGTTGTATTAAGGGTGAATGAAATACTTGTTCAAGTTGTTGATATAATTGTTTTTTATCGAGGTTGAAACTATTTTTATTTTAAGTTTATTTCATTCAGGGGAATTTTCTATTTGAATAGAGAATAAAATTGTGTATACAAATTTCGCTCGATCAAGTTAGAACGGACACATCAAAATTTAATTCTTGTATATATATATTTAGCATGTTCAAGTGTAAGATCTTAATTTGAGTTTTTTTCTTTTTTTTTTTAATTGAGTTGGTTTTTGTGTTAAATAATCATGTTGTGCACAAATTTTCGTTCAAGAGTATCTTACTATTTAGAAGTTTCACATCGATTAAAAATAAAACTAATTCATAATATATAAGTAGGTGTAAATCTTATCCTAACGAATTTTTTTGAATATTTTGTTCCATCCGATATGGGTACGTAATAGAAAGATTTTGACATTTATTAATTTATTTCTTAAATTAAAAACTATTACTTTTACCTTTAATATTGTATGACACTATAGTTAATTGCTTGTGTTAAAAAAAAAGTTAGAACCATTACCTTAAGTGATAAATATTATTGTTTTAATATAATGTACGTATATATTATCTTGAAAACTCTTAAAATTTATAACATAATTATAATTATTTTGTTTTGAAGTAAATATTAGAAATAAAAGTAGTAATTTAAAACTTTGAAGAAAAAAAATTAAAGAAAATTATTTGACCAAAATACACACTTGATATTTTTAAAGCAATGAATCATTGCACATGAATATTTTAAAAAACGTTTAACTATCACAAACTGTCAGTATTTTTTAATAATACGCTCGCTTAAATGAAAAAAAAAATTATTAAGTAAAAAGTTAAAATATAAATTCATTTATATTTTGTCATAATTTATCTATACCTCTATATATATATATATA
>Ga0214545_1002345_pt1 | contig 36441 bp, 18 predicted proteins | sample CNSS4metaG_FD_160064 | JGI IMG/M metagenome (GOLD analysis project Ga0214545, IMG submission 160064) | Root nodule microbial communities from cowpea collected in UCLA plant growth center, Los Angeles, California, USA - CNSS4 | ecosystem: Host-associated > Plants > Roots > Nodule | place: USA...
CCCAATTGTTTTTTTGCATTATTTTGTATTTAATTTTTTAATTATATAAATTTTTAAATTTTTTTAAATTGTATGTTTTTTAAATTAAATAATATTGTATTAAAAATTAAATTAAGTATTTAAGTATTTTTTATTTATTTTATAAAGTACAATAATAAATAATAAAACATAAAATCAAATATATAAAGAAACAAAATTATTAAGATATTTTTTATTTTCTCTCCCATTCTCTTTTGGGTTTTCATATGTTGTATTTTTCTCTCATGTATTTTTTTTTTGTTACTAAAAAAAGTTAGACAGAAACTCAACATTTCTATTCTCTTTTTTTATATTTTTTCTTTCATTATTAAATAAATAAGGTAACTTTCTCTTACCTCACTTTATAATGAATAATTTATTTAACATTTAGCATTATTTTTTATCTCATGACCATTTTGTATATTTATTTTTTATTAATATAGAAAAGAAATAATGCACTATGTGATTTTTCATAGTCGATTTTTGATTGTAACTTGATTATCATAGTTTTTTTTTTAGTAATTATGTCTCTCAACTTTTGATTAGATTATGATAAATTATTTTTTAGTCTTAAACTTATTTTTTAAATAGGTATATTGATGAAAAACAAACAAATAAATTTATTTTTTAAAATTAATAGAAAAACTATTGGTGAAGATGAAAACATGATAATATGGTTCCTTACCGTATAACAATAAAATGAAAGTTTGTGAAGACTTTTTGAATCAAATATACGTTAATAAAATGAAAGATGAATATTTTGCAGATAATATGATTATTTATATTGAGAAAAGTTAACTGAAAAATTTAATTATGATTCAATTACTATGAATTCAAAAATATAAAAAGAATGATGGATATTCTTGTTAAATATGTATAATTTCTTTGATAATTACATATATATACTATATTAAATTATATATTTATTTTTATTGAATTAGTTACAATAATATTAAATATATAAATTTTGAATATATTATTTTGATTCTTTCAAAAAAATTTTGATAAAGCAGACATATTTTATATATATATATATATATATATATATATATATATATATATATATATATATATATATATTACGTACGTAGAAAAAAAATTGGAAGAGGGGAAGTGGGGCCATGGCCCTCTATAGGGACACTAAGGTCCGCCCTGCTTGTGGCGAATACGGTTGAGCAAACCTTAAAAATTTGAAACTATATTTCAGATTTTGTAATCAAGAAATGGTATGGATTACATATTCTGAAGGTCGAAATACAGTTTCAAAATTTCTAATTTAAAACATTACTTTGAAAGAGTGGTTATAAATTACCTCATTCGTGAATTTCTATTAAAACAATAGCTACAAGTAATTCAGAAGATCTTTTGCATATTTCCGTTCCTAAAGAGTTAAGCAATGGACATGTCTATTTTATTAAATAAAGGTAAAACTGATATTATTACATTTATTTAATTAAATTTTGACTCACACGACTTGTGTAAGGCCAACATAACTTCAGTTTGAAAATTCATAAGTTATGTCATGACTTCTTCATAATAAAATTGTCACTTAAGCATAATTTACTTATGTTTTTGTTTTTTTAAATATCTATTTACTAACAATTGAAGTAAAATTGCACCTTTTTAATTTGAATGATTTAGATAATTAAGTTTGATTATATATTGATAGAATGACTGATTTTGTGTATTTAAATTTGACGAATAGTAGACAAAGAGATTCATTTTATTTTTATTATTTATGTTATATATATATATATATATATATATATATATATATATATATATATATATATATATTAGGAATCCAAGTGTGAGTCTAAGTCCCACATTGAATAGAAATGAGAAAGTAGAGCACCATATAAGGATTAATGCCCATAAACCATTGCCTTAAGGTTTTGGGTTGAGAGTGGTGTCAGTGTCTTATGTGTTTGGGCTCAAGTCTCATTGGTGTGTTGTTCTCCCCAGTGAAACCCTCTCTGTAAAATCTGACAATATTATATTTGTAAAAAATAAAATAAAATTTGCAAGTTACCATCTCAAAAATTTACAATTTTGTAAACCTTTCTGCAACCATAGTTTGATTAATTAGTGGCGTACCCATCAACAATATGAAATACATATCTTCTGCGAAACTTCATTCTCATAAATGACATATTAAAAAAAATATGAAGTTCAAAGATGATGCCATGTTCTTAAAAAAATACATTTTATTTTGCACGTGCAATTAAATTAATGCAGTTGAATTAGAGTGATTTAAAGAGTGATGCATGTAGTTAATAGAAAGACAAAGTACACAAGGACTTGAAATTATGTTTGGTTTTATTATGATTTTGACTAAGACTCCATTATTTCTTTACTCTTTTAAATAACTAATATTAAAAGATTTTGCTATTAATCTTTCTGCCTGTTGACCAATTCTTGATTCACTTCTCAACTTAGTTTTTTGGTTCCATACATAATAATTAAGGTCTTTTATATTTAAATATATAATATGTATAGAAAGTAAACAATTTTATAAAAAATATTTGTATTAAATTAAACAAATAACATAGTTTTAATAAATTTCATACAGATATATTAATTTTTTATTTCTTTACTTTTATGTTATCTGTTATTCAATTACTTTTAAAAAGTATGCACATAGATATTCATCTATTAAGTATGCTATGGATGATTAGTCGATTGTATGGCTAACTTTCTTTTATTTTCTAAAAGACAAACTTATATTTTAATTCAATCACAGTTATGTGTTATACTAGATTCGGATAAAATTAAACATATTTTTCTATTTTTATCTTATATATTCTACAGTTGTAAATTTAATTATTTTAGGTAATTTAATTTTCATATATAGAACCTTATAATATTCTACTTCATCCTTACAATTAATTATCAACAAAATATTAGGAGTATTTCCAGGTTAGATTGGATAAACTTATTATCTAATCCAACTAAAAGTAAAAATAAAATAAAATATGGAGTATGTTAAATTGAGTTCGAACACTTTCAAATGAGTTTGATTAAAATCAATTACAAGAAAGTTATTAAATGGAAATAGTTTTAGAAATTAAAATAATTAGTTATTATACTAACTGTTAAATATTATTTTATAAACTAAAAATATTAGTATCTAAAATAGTTTCTATTATGAATAAAAAATTATAATTAGTCTGTGAACTAAATTGATTTTTAACACATTAATGTTTTATTCACTATTATTTATTTTAAATTAATCTATAATTTTAAATTAAAGACTAATTTAGACACTAAATTTTTAGAGACCAATTTAAACCTTAATTCATAATAGAGAATATTTCAGATATTAATAATTTTTATTTTATAAGATGATATCTAAATTAGTCAATATAGTTACTAATTATTTTTAACGTTAGTATTAGATAAATTGGATAAAGATTTAATAAATTTTTTTATTTTTTATTTTTTAAAAGTTATAATTTTTAAATATCAATCTAATTAAAAATTAACATCTCTACAAAAATTAAAAACCTTCAAATAAATCAATAAATCAAGTTATAATAGATTTTTTATACTTATTCAAGACATTAGAAAAAAAAAAAAGCATAACATAATTTGTACAAGAATGAGTCTTACATATTGAATCACCCTTATTAAACCCATTCACTCAACCCAATGAACACTACAACAAATTATCATTTTATATCAAAACATATACATTTATAACTAACGTATAATTCATTTTAACTTGAATAAAAAAGTGAGAGAACTAATAATGATAATTTATAAAAGACTTAAATACATTATTTGTCCCCCCAATTTCATATATATTATTTTATTTTTTTGAAAGATTCAAAAAAATTATAATTTTTATAAACTATGATCAATTTAATGATTTTTTAAGGCGTTTAAAGTCATATAACAAAATTACGTATAATAATAATAATAAAAAAAATTGGGTCCCTTCTTTCTCTTATGTCTTCCACCCTCGCATTTCTAATGATTCTATACACGTTAAGTTTACACGGAAATCATAAGTCTTGTGCACTCAAGTCAAGTTTTATAAAAGAAAAGAAAATTGTGAAATTTTAATGGTGGTGTTGAGGTGAATATCATGATTTAATAATGCCTTTTGTTAATAATAGAGTTTTTGTGTTTTCATATAAACTTTGTGCTCAGCGAAGGTTGATTTATGGTATCGTGGACTATGGTTAGATAAAAAATAGTTAGACTTGATAATATTGTGCAAATATATTTACTATATTTTTTGTTACTTTGTCATTTTAAAGACTACTTTAACACTTATGTTAAAATATTTTTAATGTTATTTAATGAAAAAAAGTCAAGTTCAACTACTCAATATGTGTCAATATGTGTGTGTGTGTGAAATTTTATTTCAAACTTTGACTCTCAAATTATTTTAAGTTTTTCATTTCTCACATTTCTTAATCAAACCCACCATTAGATGGAATTTTTGGTTTAATTAACACTAAGGTTATGATAAATCACTTATATTGCTTGTTCCTAACACCTTGTTTAAAGGTTGTGTTTGCAAAAGAAATGAAAACGAAAGAGAACAAGTCAACATACTTAAAAAAAAAAAATCTCCTTGATTAGTCTTTGAGTAACTCTTTGTCTTTTTCTTCTTAGTTCAATAAATAATAAATGGAATACAATACAATACGTTTTAAACCTTTTAATTATCTAACTTTGCTCTATATAAAGAACATTATAGATTTTCTTTTTATTATTACTATTTACATGTATAGCCTGTAATATAAAACGATAAATATATTGACTATGACAGAGATGTAAAGAATTAAAACTAAACAAATATATAAAAAAAGTGTATATTGTTAATATTAGGAGTAATTTAAAAATATTATTACATATAAATTTAAAACAAAGTTAATACTATTGTATTTATTAACTAATTTATTTAAGTTTGAACATTTAATTGATTTAAAGTACCATATTTATAAGATAATTGTAATGTTATGGCAAAACTTACTTTATTTTTTCTTTATATTTTTCTCTTTAATAAGTGCTCGTGAAAATATTTATCAAAGGACTTTTTTTTTTTACCAAATTATACATTTTTACCCCCTATTTACATAAGAGAATAAATTTTTTAAAATTTACAAATATATAAATAAGTCATGTTTTCACCTACAAATTTTGGTCAAACGTATAATTCTTTTAATTGAAGCCGTACTTTAAAATATGACTTCTATTTTTTATTTTATTTAATCCTTGAAAGGAGTTGAAGGCACAATTTGTTTATTTTAACTCATTGAAATTATTTTTCACATATTATAAAAGAATAAACTATATCTTCAATGATAAAAGGACACAAAAGTACGACTTTAATAAAATAAAATACATTTGGTCAAAATTCAAGCTTTCAAACATAATATCTTTTAGTTATGTTCGTATACACAACTTATTTAACGTCCCATATTAATAATATAACACTACTAAAATAAAACATTTTATTGTAATAGTGACATTCCATAATAATTCAACTAAATAAAACATTGCATAATTATAATAAAAATATAGCACGAGACAAACAGTATATAAGAACTCACTCATTGTAGTCATTCATAAATATACTAGAAAGAAATCCAAGGCATGATGCCATGAACAAAACTTAAGAGTGCAAATGTTTTACAAAAGATTGCTCTCATGAGAGCAAAAAATTTCAAGGGCAATAATACCCCAAAAGACTCTCCAAAGAGCCAAATCCAACTCCTATTCAACTAGACTGCAACATTTCCATCATCTTCACGATCATCAAGCGTTTCCACATCTGCTCACACCAAATATTTGGTGATCATTGCAAAAAAGAAAAACCAAACAATAAACAGGCACTAAACATAAAAGGATAAGCTAGAGTAAAATAATTTTTAACATATCAATAAGCAAGTAATTTATTAAACAATTTATAAGTAAGCAAAATAGTAGACACTCAAACATGTGATAACAAACAATAGGACTCCATGACTCAATTATCCGGATACATATAATAAGATCGGATTCACTGGATGCTTGCACTTGTGGTGGCCTCTACTGCTCTGTAGAGCCATTGACAATGAGTTTCACCCTACCACGCACAAGGTTAGCCCATGATCATCTAAGGCCATTATCCTGCCAAAGACTGGGACCTCCTGCAACTCCCACCACTTGAATCAATCTGCTCTATGTGAGACTGAATGATTCTTTAGAGTTTCAGGATGCAACCTTTCTTCAATCTCTATCTAATTATATACACTACACCACCACCATGAGATCTCCCCAAGAGGCTAATGGAATTACGTCTATCTCATACCATATCTATGTTTCTCACACCAAAACCTCATGTTATCGTGAAACATTAAAATCTCATGCCATTGCACAACCAGCCAACAATCAAGGATTCATTTCATACCCAATACATCAATTTCAGTTCAAAAATACATCATACAAAAGCACAACATCATACACAAGGCATTTGGAAAAGCAAAACAACATATAACAACAAAAACCAATATCTGAGACGCATCTCTGATCCAGCCTCACTCAAGCCAAATACCCTCGCTCAGGCGATAGAGTTTTCTCGATTAAGCTAGGCGTTCTCGTTTGAGCGAGAGCTCGAACAGTGAGCACTGCAAGGTTCCTACGAGTTCTCGCTTAAGCGAAACTTCCTCGCCTGAGCGAGATTACTCTCACTCAAAACTAGAGCTCGTCGCTTGAGCGACAACTTGAGTAGAAACCAGGAGGGAGTTCCTGCTACTTTTGCCTAGGCGAGACTTGCTCGCTTGGAAAAAAATACCAGTTCTCACCACTATTCACACATGCAAGTCTGATTCGAGCAATACCAAGCAACATCTCAACATTCCTAAACAACCACAACAACAAGCAAGCATTATAAACATGAAACATAACTAAAATAAGCATATATTAAAAAAACATGAAAAACTCTAGCTTTCCTTACCTGGACAGTTGCAAAACAAACGACGACACTCAAGGAAGAGCACTAAGACCCAGAGTAGCTTAAGGAGCTGAAAACAGACACATGAGTACGAAAAATAAGACCTTGATAGTGGTCATGTGAAACTAGAGCTTAGGAAAAGAAACAAACGAAAAAGAGACATAGATTTTATTCGACTTACATGGAGGAAGTACTTTTTGCTAGCATGGGGGAGGGAGAAGCTTATTCCCAGTAGGGCTTCCTAGGGGGAAAAGGAAGCTCAACTACTTTGGAAAAAGGAGACAAGAAGTGAAGTAAGTGGGTAGTTGGGAGGAGTCCTTGAAATAAGTGGCTGGCTTATGGGCCCTTACAAAACTAAAGTTGAGCCCATAAATGTAAAATAAAAGTGGGCCTTACAATAATATCTAGAAAAAAAATACAATAAGAGATATCATATATTAATACAGTCATCGAAAAGATAGAACTATAATAATATAACACATATACATTCCAAAAATAATAGTATAATGACACATCCACAATTTGAAAACATAAGAAATAGTAAGTAAACTATATAAATGGTACAACATCAATGATGACAAATACATTTTCTTTGGTTACATAAGATATTTGTTTGAACACCATGAAAGGATCAATGTCAAGTTTTTCATCAAATAGAAATTCCACTACTACAAAAAAAAAAAAAAACAAACACCACACTTGTTATTCCAAAACTTATATCAAACTACAAAAGAAAATGGAAAAAGTAAAAAAAAAAAAGTTTAACTTTAGTCTATGAAACCACAAAAAACAATGTTGGCATGGGGTTCAAGGGCCTTAACAGTAGGGGAAGCTTTAACAGATGGAATGGGTTCAACAATCTTCATAGGAAGCTCTTGAGTCAAATCCTTAATACCCTTTAGATAAAATGTGTATAAAATCTTAAAAGAATACACAATTTGATGCAGCTTCACTTGACCCTTAATAAAAAATATTTCACCAACCTAACACAAGTACAAACAAATTGTGCGACCCTTTATCTACGGGTGGGTTGGTGAGCGAACACTACTAAAAAATCTCATATTTCCTGTCAATTTTGTTTTGAAAATTTTTTTTCGTGGGAAATAATTACAAATCTTATTATGAGAAATAATTTGCAAGAAATTGCTGTGATTTTTTTTTTTGAAAAAATATTTTTGTATAAAACACTTTTCATAGTAACAATTGTAGGAAATACTTGCAAATTTTATAATTTTGTAGGAAATAATAATCCACGATGGAATTATCTACTAATTAAAATTCTTAGAAAAAATGGCAAAAACAAGCCTTTTCTTGCAAATTTTCTTAACAAATTTGCAAGAAAAATCTCATGTAATATGAAATTTTCTAGTAGTGCAACTGACTCACCGCGGGTTCTATCCGGGTGAGCCGGATTCTTGGTGGGATAGGTTAAAGTTAACCTGTACTAACATTTGTAAAAAAATTTCAACCCAACCCGATCCAAACCCATGGTGGATCGAGTTGTCCCATAGGTTCTAACCCACTTTGACACCTCTAACTATAGTTCTATACCAAAACTATACCTAATCGTCCAACAACTCATATAATTGGCTCCTCATCCACAAGACATGTAAGACCCACAAAATTTAATTAATTAAATAAATAATTAATTAATAAATGTAGGTAATGGGAGCCTTTATGACATTAAATGTTGATTAATGTGATGTGGAAAAGTATTAGCTTAAACGGTTGAGAGTACTTGATTGTGTTGATAGGACTTGGGTTTGAGCCTTATGTATGCCATTTATGTGTTATTTAATTGATTATTATTTTAACAATATGCTTGATCATGATGAATGGTAATATAATCTTAGAATTATAGGAATTATCACGAAACATGAATTGGTTGAATGGTTGTCCATTGATTTGATTGGTAAATCCAAATTAAGCTTTCTTTTTGCTAAAATTAGTTTTTGGCATGAATGTGAAGGGGCAGAGAAACCCTAGCTGTCAGAGAGGCAGCCAAGAGAGCCATAAGAACTGCGTTCAGAGAAGATTGAGGGTTGTTGCGGAAGGTGTCAAAGGAAGCCATTGTTGATCAAGGAAGAACTATAGAATTATCAATTTTAAAGCAAGGAATCTAGGTTAGGGGAGTTGAGCCTCGAAAACTTTATGTTTAAGATTAAATGCATGATATACAATATGATATTGTATGATTATTCTCTGTCTTCGCTTGAAATTCATGTTTCTGGAATTTTTCCAGAAACCGTCTGGCGGATGATGAACTGTCGCCATGCGACTCATCCTTTTCTGCTTGTTTTCTAGGTTCATGAAGAAGAACTGCCTGGCAGCATGATCCTGACCGCCAGGCGATGCATGCTTGTCACCCAATTTTTTGGGTTTTCTTGATGAACAGTTTGGCGATGATGAACACCGGTCAAGCGATGCGAGTCGAATTGACTCAATTTTTGTGTTTTGGGATGTATGAGTTGATTCTAATCGAGAAACCTAGGAGCTATACCTGTGAGTGATTATTGGACATCACAAACTGTTGAGTTTAGTTGAGATTGGGAGTTAATTTGATGAAAATGCCATGAACGCCTTTTAGGGTTTTGAGAATTGGGGGGTTTTTAGATTTCAGATCAAATCAATGGGAGAATATTAATGTAATTCGGTGAGTTGGAAGCTGTACGAAAGAATTATGAACTTAAGCACGTTGGTGTAGCCTATTAAGTCAAAAATAGAGAGAAATTGGAGATGAGAACTCGTGTAGGTACAAAATTAGTTATGGAATTTCCAGAAATTGATGCACCGCTTGGCAGCGCATAGAGTGCCGCCAGGCACCAGTGCAGAGAAAAGTGGTTTTGTGTGGCTCTTAGTTACGACTCTGAGTTTGAGTCTAGGTTGGGAGTCTCATCAATTAAGAAACGAATTATGGGTTATTGGACAAAGGTTTAGGGTGGTACTTGTGAGTTAGTAGTATGATTTAAATTGAGGGTTAATTGTAAGTTGGATGAATTACGAGGGCATATACAGTACAATACAAATTGGTTATACCAAAATTGGATATGGGACTATGAGGGAATAAGACTGAAAGTTGGAGGTTATTGGTAATTGATCAAATTAAAAGGTGGGAAGGGTAAGTTGTCTAAGATTGGTACTACTATTGAGATGGTAAGAGCAATAAATGGGAGGATTGATTTTAGTTAGTCAAGCTACCAAAACTTGGAGTTATAACTGAGAATAGTGTGATCATATTGAAAGTGGAGCATTTACGTACACATGATGCTAGCATGATATTCACATGTGTGCAAGTCCATAAGGAATTGATATGAGTGACTTGGCAGAAGTGGGTAGTAGCTTGTGAAGGCAAATGGTGAGCATATACTAAGATAGAACTACTTAACTTAAAGAGTTAAGGCAAGATTTCAATAAGTGGTAAATTCCCAAACAGGTTCCGAAGGGTTAAGAAAGTAGTACTGTGTGAGTACTGGTGTAGCGCCTGGCGACGGAGTATGATCGCCAGGCAAAAGCTACGTAATCAGAGGAAAACTGGAACGTGTGGCACCTAGCGGTATGGATTGTTCCGCCAAGCGATACTTATAGTGGTAGTGGGATCAGAGGCGCTTGGTGCCTGGCGGCACGTGTCCCCCGCCAAGCGGTCTAGACGCACTTTTAGCCTGGCAGCTCAAGAGCAGCGCCATGCGATAATATAGAGGCAAGACTTTTGTTTTGCTTACTTTGGATGTGCATGGTCTAGAAGGCTTTGGTGGTATCTCGAAGGTTGGCTTGCTGGTGTTCCTTGAGTTATGACTCAAAACGTATCCCTTGAGTTGTGGCTCGAGATAAGGGTTAAGCACGTGGCATTCCTTGAGTTGTAGCTCAGAACGACATCTCTTGAGTTGTGGCTCGGGATGGCGGATGAACACGAGGAACTCTTGAGTTGTGGCTCGGGTTGCCGAGTGTTGCCGGTGTGAGTGTGCGAGTTGTGGCTTGTACGAATGGGTCCAGATAGATTGCCCTCCTTAGTAATTAGCTGACGAGTTTGGTAGTCTGGGGACGTTACGAACTATGTTCGTATTGGGAACTCCACCTGGGGTCACGGAGTATGGTCCGTAGCAGGTTTCTCGCACGTGCCCTACAAGTTGTGTCTTGTAGGTGTCGCAACAAGACATCTTGAGATATTTGTCTAAAGATCTTGATATATTATTTCTATTTTATGTTAATTAAATCCGTAATATACGACTGAGATGTTACAAAGAGAATTTCAAAACTTTGGAGTTTAGGAACCCTTTAGGAGGGCCTAATTTCATCCATTCTCTCCACCCTCTCTTCTTTTATTTTGATATTACTTTGATTCCATTAAACTTCTCGGGTTGGTAATTTCATTATGGATTATGAGGTTAGATTAATTTTTTTTTTGTTCATTTGATTATTATTGTGGTTTTCATTCATCTATGTCTTTTATCTTTGAGTCACGTAAAAAGTAATAATTTTTACATCATAGCTAATTAGTGAAATGTTTTAATCTATATGCATGTTAATCACATGAGTCCAAGGATTTTTAATTTTAATTGAGAATGTAGTTTGATTAAATTTAGAAATTTTCATGTGATTGAATGAGTTTTTGCAATAATTGAGGATGTAATTTGATTAAAGGTGAAAACTTTAACAAGAATTAATCATAATGTACTTTGGTTAAATTTACTATGATTAATCTACAAAGTTCTTGCTTTTAATTGAGAATGTACTTTGGTTAATGGTGAGAACGCCAACAAATTAATTGAGAATTTTCATTGATTAATTTAAAAATCTAAGACAATAATTAATTGAATGATAATCCTTAGATAACTAATGAAGAATATATTTTGAAAGTAGTTGAATCAATCTATTTTCTTTATTATTGTTTTATATCTTTTTATATTTTTCCATTTTTATTTCTTTATTTTATATTTTATTTGGCTAACCCCTATTGTATAGTTTTTATAAGCACTAATTTGTCAAGAATCAATTATGTGTTCGTTGGGAGACGATTTAGGGTTGACTTTACCCTTTCTATTTTCTTAACTATTATCTTAGTAATATTGAAGTTACAATAGTGTAGTATTATTAATTTGATCATATCAATGACAACATTATTAGCAAGTAAATGACAAATGAAGGATGTTGCACACATCTCTCAAACGAATATTTCTATACAAATGAAGGGAGTTGTTGGTTGCTCAAGCTTGATATCGTGCATATATAATAAGCTTTGACCTCTTCTATAAAATACAATATTTTCATTTCCTCCAAGAAGGATTGTTGTAAAATTCGAACTAGATGGGTTTCCTAAAGTGTGTATCTTCAGTGTCCTTAAAGATTTATCCGCTATGTATATGCAAATACCCCAAGATATAACAAGAATTTCTCGGATTTTCCAAGGAACTCAAAACTAGAAAAATAACTATTTTTAGAGAGTAGATAATTAACACAGGATTATAGAAGAATAAGAAAATAGAGAACAAGCACAATAATACATAGATTAGTTCACTCCTTCTTTTTATTCTCTCTTTTCTTATTCTTCCATAGTCCTAGGTTAATGTTATACCCTCTTAAAAGAATTTTTCTTGCTAGGTTTGATTTTCTCAAAAAATTCGAGAAGTTTCTGTTAAATCTTAGAGGATGTACGCAAATATAACGGATAAATCTTTAAGGACAATAAAGATATATACACTTATCTAGTTCGAATTTTACAACATGAACCTTAGTTCTAATGAACTTATCATTATTCTTAAGTTCACTTGTAAATCTAGGTATTTGTTTAGATCAAATGTTAGTTTTTTTGTGAAATATACTTGACTACGAGTCTTTAAGATGGTGTTCATATCTTTGATGTTTAGATCCATGTGTGATCTTGATTTTTGTACATCGGTGTTTTGATGGACTTGATTTGCTTTTGGTTTGTTAATCATAATGTTTCTTTTCTTTTAGTTGAACATTTTAATTCATTAGTTTGTCTTTGCGTATGTCTTTTTTTCGTTGTGACATGAAGTTATCTAACTTTATCTTCTGAAAATCTTCATATACAAAGTTTGTCAAAGAAGGTCATGTAATCAAGGATAACACAAGAAGATTGAAGGATACAAAGAAAATAATAAAGAAAGTGAATGGATAGAATAAACTAAAGCTTATTACAGGCTAATAAACATGAACTATTGCTTAATTTCATGATAATATCTGCATAGAGGTGTTGACCGAAGATGAGTCTTCTCTGCATATCGAATCCTTTATTTTCATCACATAAATAAACCTTGGATGTCATTGGAGATGGCATTCACGGTTATTTCATGCAAACTAAAATCATCATCAAAGCCAAATCCATCATCCATGCAGCTACCCGAAGATGGAACACAAAGGTCACTGTTTTCCACATGCTCAAACCAGTATTCACTTTGTGGCTCTGTCATGATCAAGTGCTGTTGTGGCTGAGAAACTCGATGAACTTGGTTAGAACTGATCATGGTGGCAAACTGTGGTGGCATTGGTGTAGTTATTTTTGTTGTGTGATGCTGAATGTGTTGTTTGGTACCTTGTTGGAAATTTAGGGTAATGGGACCCTTATGGATTGCAAGTGACATGGCTGTTGTGGTGGAACACCCAGTGAACTGTTGTACCAATGCCCTGAAATTGGAGGTGTTGGCTTTCAGAAGGGTAATGGGAGTGGTCTTAGAAGCCCTAGATCTCCTTCGAACTGGTTTGAAAGCACAACCCTTTGGCTTTGTGTTGTTACTGTGTGATGAGTTGCTTGGACTCATCATGCTCTTTGATGATGACATGCATATGGTTGCATCCATGAATCCTTCTATGAATGATGGATCAAGATCATCCATGGCATCATCCACCAGAAATTGCTGATCAAACTCCATGCAGTGATCATGCATGTTCATGATTTTTGTTGAGTGTTAGACTTTTTTTTTTCTGAGATTGAGAAAGAGTGCAAAAGTTTGGTCAGATATATATAGCAAGTGATAGGGTGAGAGAAGAATATAAAGTCTGAGTAAAACCAATTTTGTTCACACGAGTATCTCTGGTCAAGATCATCACCTCTTCTTATTTCTCTTTCCATCTACACAACAATACATATTTTTAAGTTTGATATCAAATCTTTTTTTTTTATAAAATTTATTTCTTTTAGGATGTTTTGTGAGGATATATAACTTAAAAACTACATTGCTTTAATAATTCTTCATATGTTTAACTGTACCGTATGAGTTGGTCGGCTAGGTTACCAGTAGCTGGCCGATCAAGTTAATAGGAATCAAACGAGGAGACTACTTTGAAAAAGGTTTTCAGAAATGTTATCGACCTACTGGTTCGAGCGCATCTTTAATCGATTATGGGAAATTGCGTGTCCATCAACACCTTACTTGGTTTCTAGTCATCATTAGCTTATCTGACAATTACAATTTTGGACACATGACTTCACCGAGCAGACCCTCCCAGTTAACGTTAGTTGGACTACCCACAGGTTGCCACCTTGGTCCTTTATACTCTTATGTAGTCGAGTCGGCCGATCATCATCGATCGAACAACACCCAAAAGACAATTAATTGTTTAATTAACATAAGCAGATCAATAATCAAGATCAAAGAGGATTGGACCGTGATTAGGTCAATCCTAATCATAGGCATATGGGAAAACCTATAAATATAGGTCAAGAGTATGGTTGTTGGGACTTTCATCTCGCATTAATTACAACTTTTATTGCTTTAAATGATCGATCATGTGCTGACTTTAATATCAAAACACCTTTAAGAGGTACCCACAGATCGGTTGATGAACAAGGACACCAAATATAGAACAAAGCAAAAGACTCACAGGACTTGAAAATTGTTTAAGTTGATGTTCGACCCTACACTCGAAACAATAACCAATATTGCTTTTTTGGGAACATATTTACTAAAAACCATTCAATTTAAGCTTGTTAGTTTTATTTTGATACAAAAATAAACTCTACATAAGAAAAATTTACATGAAACATCAAAGAAACTAAAATTCTTGCAAATTCTTAAGACACATTTAGTAGTACTAAGTAGTAGTAGACAAGTTTTAGGTGATTAATGAATGATAGCGGTTTATATTTTTAAAAAACAAACATGTTGTATTAATTTATGTATATATATATTAACCATATGTACCAAGTAATTTGAAATAACTTAAAGAAGTTGTAATATAATGAAGAAGGAAGAGAGATAGAGTGTGTGTAGGTGTGTTTGGTGAAAGCAAAGATTTTCAATTTTTGACCATTCTTTGATGGAGATAGGGGGGAAACTTATTGGCAAAGGATAGGATGTTTCCAAGAAGTGGCATGCATTACTTAATATATAGTATCACTCATATTCATCATGCAAATGCAATCACATCACTCACTCTTCTTAATTACTCTATTTTCTCTCTTTATTTTTCTCTTTGCACCAAAACAATACTTTATTAAAATAAAAACCAATCCTACTACTAACAATGTACTTGTCTTATTTATATATTGCTATGATCAATGTGAGATTTGTAAGATATAATATTTTATTTAGATAGTTTGGAATGCGAATCATGAAAAATAACAAATGAAAAGTTTTCTTTTCTTTACAAGGAGAGTAAACTTTGAATTTAAGAATCCTCCAAACTACTTAATCTCTCAATTATTTTTTCTTAATTGAATAAAAAAGTATATTTATAAAGAAATTTTCTTGAAAGAAATTTCAAAAAAATATATGTACAAAGTAATTTTCTTAAAACTTTGAAAACTTTTATTATTGAATTTAGATTTTCTTTTATTTTTTTACTGGCTTTTTTGTTGGATCTTCAAAATACATTTATATATTAATTTGGTATTTTAAAATATAATAAAAATATATTAAAATCAGTATATTTTTTAAGTTATATCAAAACGACAACACAATCTGGTTATCACCAAATGTGCAATTAATTACCATATAATATTAGATTCTTAAACTAATTAAGAAATGACGTAATTCATAATAAACTATTCTTCCTACGACTTCTTCTCACTCAATCAATTCCGTTGAATTTAAATCACTTTTTTATGTGTGTCCTCTCGACAAATCATTCAAAAGTCTTTTTTTTCTTTTTTCTTGGTTTCGATATTTTATCTGTGATTTCCTCCTTATTATGAGGCAGTAGTTACGAAGAACAAAAATGACAGAATATATCCTAAATATTTATTTAAGTCTGTGTAGATATGCGTTTAAAAAGAAAAAATTATACAGATTAATAATTCTGTGACTTTATTTTCACTAGAAATCACATAAAGTCATTGACGTTATATTTTATTACATTTTATTATATATATATATATATATATATATTTTATATTTTTATAATTTCTATAAATTTTTAACATCCTAATATTTTATATTGTAATATAACTTTTTAAATTTTATAAATTTACATCTTAATTAAGTTCGTATCAAACTCTTAGGATCAAAATGCGGACTTAAACTAATGTTTACTGTATTCAAAAATTAATTTTTAACGGTTTTGCATTTTTTATTAATTTTAGATAAGTTAAATTAATTAGCTAAATTTTGTAATGAAATGAAACTGATCAGTTAGATTAATTTTTATATTTATAATTTCCATTTCAATTAAGTTATTTTTCTCAGACATACGAACTGACTAACAATAGAGTTTTACTTTAACTTTTTTTTTTAATTCTATACATTGAGAGAGAGACTGGAGAGAGAGGATTAAAATTAGTTTTTTCTGTTCATTGTAACTTTTTTTTTAGCGAAACCAGTTTTAGTATTTTTTTTTATCTATTTGATTATATAATTTAATTTGTTCGTGATTTGTTTATTTTTCTAATAAATAATATATTGAATTTCAAATATATAAATGTACCTAAAATTATCGTACATTAAATTAAGTTTTCTTATTGATTTTAGATATTTTTAACCGGATTAACAATGTTATTATCCTACTCCAAATTATGATAAGTGTACCTCGGTTCATATTTTGCATCAATAGATAAATATAAAAGATAAGAGTTTTTATATTTTCATCCTTTATTGGACCATTCATTAATATTTATAATCTTACATACGAGATGTATATGTCTTTATGGTGTGATGAAATGTGCTGGAAGTCTTACGTTGGCTAATGATAATGTCAATTCATAATATATATGAATAGGTGTAAATCTTATTGTATAAATCGATTTTGAAGAGTTGAGTTAAACTTAAAATTTACTACTTAATATGGTATAAGAGTCATGAGTTCGAGCCTATTGTAGTAATATTTGTTGTTTGTTAGGCCTATTGTATCACTGTTATCAGACTATCCACTAATTTTAGTTTCATGTTCAAAATATACCTTGATGTTGGGTTTATATATATTTTTTCATATATGAATTAAGGATTCTACATCAACTAGTGATAAAACAAATTTATAAATGAATGCAAACTTCATCTTAGAAACTAATTTTTTGGAGTTAAATTAATTAAAATCCAATTCTTAAGAAATAAAAAGCCACAAGAATGTAAGACTTAAACTTAGAGCTTCTTTCGAACAGTTTGCACGTAAGATTGGAGGTTTGATTTTATTTTTTTTATTCTAGGTTTGTTTCCCGGAAACTTTTGTCCTTGTTCATACGTGGTCAACCTTGAATTTTATAACAGAGAATCAAAACGTGGTTTGAGGAAGTGGAAGAAAAGTTTGACTTCGCCTTTGTTTGTTCTTTTCCTTTTCTTTTTTGCGAAAATGAAGTGAGTTTGTTTCACTCTTTTACGATTTCAAAATGGAGTTGATGCTGTTTTTGCCTTTTCTTTGGGGGCAGTGAGAAAGGTGGAAGAGACAATGACTCACCTATTTAAGAAAATTATCTATTACGTCCAAATTTGTTTAGGTGGACACTTTCCCTCCAATAATTGCCATTTCAAAGACCTTGTAAATTACGTAATCTCATTGAACGCTTCAACTCATTAAACAAACACAAAACTACTAAACTTCTTACTCAAACATTTGGATTTCGCGTAAACTTATTCATAAATTTATTTTTTCTGTTTTAATCATCAATAAAACTATAACTTTTTTTTGCTCATTACTATTTATTGATATATGTTAAGTGATGATATATGTATTAAATGATACACGAGTGACAAATGTATTTATTTTATTTTACATAAATAATTTTTTTATAATGAGCGTTTTCATGTTTTTGTTTTTTTTTTGTATAATAAAAAAATAATTTTAGTATAACAAAAAAAATTATTATGTTATTTTTTTAACTATGTTAATAATTGAGATAATTGATTGAGCATGTGTTTGATCTTTATAAATTTTCTTGTGTGTTTATTAAAAGAAAAATGAAGCTTGATATATGGAAGAAGCTTTTTACTCTTTATTTTTTTCCTTTTTTAAATTAAAATCGTGAGCGGTTTTCCTATAATATGCAATTAATACAGAGATTAAGAACTTTTTACTCTTTATTTTGTCTTTTATAAATTTAAAATATTTAGTGATCTTCTTTAAATTTAATTCTATATTAATATTAATTTTTTATTAAATACATGTATAGTCAACAAAGATCGATACATACTTACTCAACGATCAAACAAAACTAATGAAACTAAGACACTTTTTTTATTAAAAATAAATATGTCAATTGTAACTGACTATTTACCTTTTTATTTATTGTTCAAAATAATTTTTTTATATTTTAATTTTGGTCTTTAATTTTTTTTTTCTTATTTTTGATCTTCTATAAATGTTTTATTTTTGTTTTGATCTTGTATACTAACTTCTTCTTAAGTAATGAATTGTCTATTAATCCACTATTTACGGAAGTACAACCAACAGATGTATTATTTTTTTAAATATTTTATTTAAAAAAGTTCTTTTAAATGCTTTATTTAAAAAATAGTTTAAAATCATTTAATTTTAAGAAATAGATTTTAAACATAACTCATACATGTAAAAATATTTGTAGAGTGAAGTTTGCACTTATATATACAATATTGATATGATGTCATTAACACAAAAAATGCTTATAACATCACTCATTTAACGTCTGCTCAAGGAAAAATCAAAGTAAAAAATGACCGGTGACATTTTTGTAAATAAAGTTATAATTTTGACATTTGTCCAGCACATCCCCGACGTCACATAACATCTGATTTTTGAATCCCTGACGTCACTAAGGCTTAACGTCGATCTTCTATTGCCCTGACGTCACTCGACATTGGGTTTTTTACTTATCCGACGTTACTCAACGTCGGCTGGGCATAAAACTGACGTCCCACCGTCGTTTTATTGCAGCCCTACAACGCGAACAACCATTATTCCTCTTCTTCGCGAGACCTCCTCCACGTTCCGCCGGCCACCGTGACCTCCGCAGGTGAGTTTTCCACCATGAAATTTGTTGGGTTTTGATTTGTGCACTGATTTAAGTATTTTGAACTGATTGGATTTCATTTTGGTCTCCATTTCACATAAATGCAAGGTTTTCTTCCCTATTCCACCATGAAGTTTTTGTTTGTCGGCAACCCACCCTTCTCTATTTGCATTCTTGTTTTTGTTAAAATATGTTAATTTTTCATTTTGCTATAGTTTATGTATGCGTTTATTTTGTTAATTTTTTTGGCTTATTTTTTTATTTTAAAAAAATATGATTTTAAATAATTTGGAATGAAACTTAGATTTATTATTAGATGTGTTGCATGTTAAAATAATTTTAATGTATTTTGTTGATTTTTCTGGCTTATTTTCTTTTATTTGAAATTTTATGATAGTTGATAAATTTAGAATAAAATTTATATTTACTATTAGATGTGTTGCATGTTAAAATAAATGTAATTTTTTTATTATATTTTAATATTATTATTGTATTGTTATTTTATATGTGAAGATTTATTATAATTTTAGTCATAATATTGAGCGAACCTTAGTTCCTGTTTGAGATCTAGTACAAATGATTAAATTTTTAATCGTTTATATTAAATCTTTAATTGTCTGATTGGACAGTTTGAAAAAAATATTTTTCATAATTGGTTATAACGTGTATATTGAGGTTTATGCATAAATTTGATAAAATTTTGATTGAAGAAATTGTGTTGTTTTGTGGATGCATACTTGATTGTGATCATGACTGATCTCTTTCATTTCGTGTACTTTAGAAACTAATGCGAAATGTTGTCAAAATTTTGTCAAATTTATGATGTTTGACTTCTTCATATACATGTTAGGAAATTATGAAAAATAATTTTTTCGAATGGGTAGGGCCTCACCTTGATGGAGTTTTTTATGGAAATAATATGGATCGAAGTTGGATGAATGAACGTCGCATCAGTGAAGAGTATGAAAATGAGGTTTATGAGTTTTTGCAATATGCTTAAGAACACACAATCTTTGTTAATGAGACATATTTTTGTCCTTGTGTTTGTTGTCTTAATCAAATACATAATGAATTGGGCACAATACATGATCATTTATTCATCTTCGGTATAATGAGGAGTTATAAACTTTGGGCTTGACATGGAGAGGTATTGGACAAGTCTACGACGTCACGAGGAACATATTATGTAGACAATTGGATGAATGGTCAGAAGACATGGTAGGTGATATCGGGGAAGAAAATTTTGGAAAAGCTCATTTATTTGATTCTTTTAAGTCTGATTCAAAGGAAGAGTTGTACCCAGGATGCGATAACTTTACATGAATGTCGGCAACTTTGAAATTGTTCAGTTTAAAAGCAAGAAATAGATGGACCAATAAAAGTTTCACCGAATTGTTGGAGTTGCTAAAGGAGATGCTTCTAGAAAATAACACATTACCTATTTGTAATTACGAGGCAAAGAAAATTTTATGTCCAATGAGTTTGGAATATCAAAAGATACATGGATGCCCCAATGATTGTGTTTATACAAAGACGAGTTTGCTTCACTGAAGGTGTATTCAACATGTGGTTTATCGCGATTTAAAAAGAAAATTGATGGAAATGGTGATGAAGACAAAGATGGTCCACCTGCTAAAGTGATGTGATACCTACCTATAATAGCTAGATTCAAATGATTGTTTTCCATTAAAGAAGATGCAAAGAACCTGAAATGACATGTTGATGAAAGAAAGTGTAATAATCTTCTTCAACACCCAGCTGATTCTCCATAATGGAAGAAGATTGATGAAACATTTCTAGACTTTGGTGTAGAGCCAAAAAACTTAAGACTTGGACTTACTATAGATGGTATGAATCCTTATGGGAACTAAGTAGCAAACATAGTTTATGGACAGTTTTGTTGATGATTTACAATCTATCTCCTTTGTTATGCATGAAGAGAAAATATAAGATGTTGTTTATGATGATATTGGGTCCTAGACAACCTGGAAATGACATTGATGTGTACATAAAGTCGTTAATCGATGATTTGAAACTGTTATGGAAGAAGACATTGATGTGTATGATTCATATTGTCAAGAAACTTTTTGTTTACGTGCAGTGTTGTTTTGCACCATAAATGATTTTCCAACATATGGAAACTTGAGAGGTTACACTGTTAAACGTCATTTTGCATGTCCCATTTGTGAAGAAAACACGAGTTATATTCAATTGAAACACGGTCAGAAAATTATGAATACAAAACATTGAAAATTTCTTCGTCGAAAACATCCTTACCGTGGAATGAATAAAACATTTAATGGAAGTCCTGAGGATGAAGTTGTGACGAAGTATACAACCAGGTGAAAAACATTGATATTGTGTTCGACAAACATTAAAAGAAGAAGACCATAGAGAAAAACATTTAGAAGAAACGATCAGTATTCTTTAATCTTCCATATTGGTGTAAACTTGAGGTATGACATTGTATAGACATGATGAACATTGAAAAAAAAATGTGATAGCGTCATCATGACTTTACTAAACGTAAAAGGAAACACCACGTCAAGATTTAGCCAACATGGACATCCATTTTGGGTTACATCCACGATCAATTGGAAGACACACTTACTTGCCTCTAGCTTGTCACACTTTTTCTAAAGCACAACAAATTAAAGTATTATACCCAAAGGTTGTAACTCATTCATTTGTCATCTTTAGTGTAACAAGAAAGAAGATTCATGGAAATGTGGGTATTATGTCATGTCTTGGATAAGAACAATCATTTGAGCTACAATTAAAGAGGATTTGATAGAGGTAATAATATGTGTATATATCTTTAAGATATTATAAATCATATAAAACTTTAAACAATGATATTCATACATAATGAATTTGTATTATTTTTTCAGCGCTTCAAGAATTCATCACCTATATCGGATGACACTATACAGACCCTAAGATAGTAGTGGGAAGCATATTTATTGGAGCAATGGAGTTAGGACCCACAATAACATTAGAATTTTTTTTTCAAACTTTGTAGGATGTCAATTTCTTGATGAAACTTTTAGTTTTGTGGTAATTGTAAAAGTTTAGACAACTTTAAAATTATTAGTTAAAATTGTAAATCCACCACTTTGCTTGAATATTTGTGAATTGTTCTGGAACTTTTTTGTTTTTCAGGTGTGGGAAATTGTAAATACAACAAAACATTAAAAAAGAAAACAACTGGTATTGACGTCTGTCCTTGCACTATCAGTTGTCAAAGGACGTTGACGTCTGTCAGTGCAAGGACAGACGTCAACTCTAGCTTTTTTTTTTGCCTCCAGAGGGCATCAGTTGAACGTCGGGTTGGGTTTGAACTGACGTTAGGGGATGTCAGTCACTACTATTTCTGACGTTAAGTAACGTCAATTTTTCTTTCAGACGTTAATTTTAACTCCACCCAATATGACGTCAATATTTTAACAAATGTCAAAAGCCAAAAATGACAGACGTTATAAACAATTTTTGTGTTAGTGTGTGCGATCTCCAACACACCTCCTTTATACTAAGACACATACATATCGAGCATGAGACTCAATATTAATGAGTGATCCAATAACGGTAACATGATAGGCTCAACAAATAAGAAATTTTGCTATGATATGTTTGAAATGACTTTGATATCATGTTATAAAGTAGACTTTAAGTCTCACCTAACCTTACAAAACCAACTTGTAGGTTTATACAAACTTATATATTGTAAATTTACTTTATCTCTAGTCAATATGAGATCTTCAGTAAAAAAAGTAAACCATTATAAAAAAACAATGTTGTTTTCTTTGGTTAAGATCAACATCAAATTCTTCCAATTTTATCATTCAAGGATAAACATAAACAAGTATAAAATCGTTAGAATTGTTTCTCGAAGATTTTTGTTCGATATGATCCAAAGTGCTCATGAGTGAACGAAATCAACTTGATGTGGATTATGTTGTCAATGGGCTAACAAAGTAACAATTTTCAAACTAACTCGAATTTCATGAATAATTAACTTATGGTATGAATTAATTTCATAAATATCTTTAAATCATTAAATTCTCTCTTAATTTGTATTTTAATCAAGAACTCATGCATTTCTCTCCAACAATTATATTTTTTGTCTTTTTATTATTTAGATATGGAATAGTGGACAGAGACAATAAAAGATAAAATGGAGAAAAGATTAGATGAAGAAGAGAATGGAGACGAAGATTTGCAGGAATTACTAAACTATATTAACAAGGATAAAACAAGAATCGATAAAGGAAATATATGATAGTAGTAACCTAAATTGCTACATTCATCAATAGATTTGTACTTTCTCTTGTTTTTGACATTCTTAGAGTGTTTGAATTGTATCCACAATTTGTCATCCTACTTTACATTTGAATTACCTATTTATATTACCTCATTTGAATTACCTATTTATAGTGACATATTATACTGATTCTAATTCACCAGGTACAAAAACTAACAAAGTGACAATTTTGTAAATAATGGGAGATTTTCTATATCGATTGAACCCAACACCAATATAAAATGTGGCATGGTCTTTAAAATGTTGGTGAACTGGTATAGAAAATTACTTCTTATGTTTTCTTATTTTAAAAATATTTACTATACTAGTTGGACCTTGTAACTAGTATAGTATGTTTAATTTTGCATTACTTCCTTATCACCCTAGCATAGTACTCTTCATTTCCAACACAATTTTCTTCTCTACAATTACTCTCTTTGACTTTCTTGGTCTGCGAAGTCGTCATTCGTCATGTTGCTCTATCGTCGTTGTTCCCTAGGGTTGTTGTCGTCGTCATTGTAGCATAAGCCTCCCATTGGTATTTCTTTTCATTGCCCTATTTGGTTTTTTGAAATCACCTTTCACTTTCTCCATTTCTCATGCCTAATTCTTTCTTTTTATGATTGGTGACTCCAACTTCTCTAAATTGTTAACGAAGGTGTCGAAGCTTTTCTCCAAATTCGTCATTAAGCTTTGAGTTTAAGGTTTCATACGCCATTATTCTCGCACAAGGCCATAAACGAAAATTGTGGCAAGTTGGGTGTTGACAACTTGGATTGTTGTGGAAATTTATTATTTTCCCTACCTTCCACGACCAGAGTTAGTTAACCTATGTGGCAATGCTCACACATTCCTCTTAATAGGTTTCTTCATTAAATTACTTAATATATTTTCTTTGTGTGAAATTGTTTGGGGTTCAGGTGGGAATTTCGTAGGGATGCCATGAATAGAGAGATAGAAAGGAGAATGAAATTATACTTTTCATTGTTTTGAAGTGTCAATTGATCGAGAACAAAGAAAAGTAAATAGGACAAATAAAGGCAATAGGCTAGGTTTTGTGAGCTTAATTTTTTTTAGTTTCATGTTTTTCCAATTACATATAATGTCATATGTATGGTTGTGCAACTACAATTTTTTAATTGGCTTATTTTTAGTTCTTATAAACAAGATTAGTTAGAAAATATTCATTACTCTATATCTTTTATGAGACGAGATCTTTAGTATATAATAATGACTTGAAATATGTACTTGACTTACTTATTTCATTGATGTTTTATATATATTTCAATCCTACTTTAATGAGAATATACCATATTTTATTGCTTAAATGAATGCAATTTATATTTGTTGAGAAATTGTATATATTGTTAAGACTCTTTAGAAGACATCTTCTAACTCTTGCAAGAGTGATCTCATTCTAAAATCCAGGAAGATATTCACTTTCCTAGAGAATATCTCAAAAGATATTAGATTCTCACCATTGTGAAGTACCTAATGAGATATTCATTTATTGGGAGAGAATAGGACTCAATTCCACAATAATGTGGCCTTACTTGGTAGAAGGAAGGCATCCCTTCTTTGTGATTATTGGGCCATGTTCTAGAGAGTGTGAATAACATGATTTGGCAGAGTATCTTGGTATAAAATCGTAACTTATATAGTTTAGGTTTAAATATTATTTTGGTCTCTATTTTGGTTCAGTTTGTTCAATTTGGCCTTTTTTTTTTGCACGTTCAATTTGGTCCTTGTTTTGCTAAATTATGTTCAATTTCGTCCTTTTCATGGATGCCATTTAAATTGATAATAGGAGAGTGTACAGGTTGACATTGTTCACATTACATGGATTGTTTTAATTATGATTGTTTGTGTTTTGTTCAAATAAGTCCATGTTTTAGTTAAATTTGTTCAATTTAGTCTCACCCTCCACTTCGTCACCCTCCCTCTCTATTTCATGACTTTTCACCATTGCCACAACCACCACCAAACTAAACCCACAACCACCACCTTACTAAAATCAGCACTACCAATAAGATGGATAACAATACAATAAAATCTTAATGGATACTTAACTAAACAACATAGGAAGATGGCATAGGAGAAGGTCCGTATCTAACTATCAAATTTACTTGCATAGCAGATGGCAACACAATGTCTAGTCCAATAGACATTTTTAATAGTTGTTGTTGTTAAATTTTGCCTCTCGTGCCCCTAGTAATCTCTCTTTCATGGCTCAATTGCAAGTGCAACCAATGTTATGAAAAGGGAAAATTGAATACTTATCAATTAACAGAAAACATCACATACTGAAAAAAAAACTTTAATGACAATAAATATTAAATAAGCAAAATATATTTTTTAAAATAGGGCATTCCAATTACCAAAGAGGAAATAAAGGCTTTTTAAAGGGGAGAAGATAAAGTTGAAGCACAAAGAATCTGATCTCACAATGCATTTTTTTTTTTAGACAACACATTTGTGTTTGAAAGCACAAAAGCCTCGAAATGGAGAAAAAAACAGTCAAAAGAGCAATGTTTGTTTGCATCACTGATGAAAAATGACAGTTTGACTGTTCTCAAGTAATCTTGAGCAACATTTTTGTTTTCAAATTATCTAGCATGTTAATCTTTTCAAAATTAATCAATAATGCTTATAGTTGCAACGGTTAAACTTTGTTTAAGAAAAAAAGATCCTTCTCATTAACATGGATTTAGTATAAGGTTCAACACTACATGATCACCAACAACTTGGTCTCTCGTGTCGTTTAACTACCAAACTCAATAGTCGGTCCTAAATGTAATACCCCATTTAAATAATATCCTTAATTTAAATGAAATGCAACGCAGATAGGGTAAAAGAAACAAATCTGGGAGTATAATCACTACTCCTTACAATATCAAGAAATAAAACTAAAAGAAACCAAGGCACACCTCGATGCCAGATACAAAGTATAATACAAGAACTTGACAGTAGAATCCAGCCTAGATGGGCTACGCAGCAGAGCCATCACCTCCCTGTTGACCCCGGATGTTCCTCACATCTGCTCACATCAATAAATTGATGATCATCGCAAAAGGAGAAGAACCACACACAAGCAATCAAACAAGCAAAAGGGTAAGCTAGAGTATAAAATAGTTTATCATACAGTTACATGCTATTTCACATTCCAATCAGTATATATCATCCAAACATGTTATGACCCTTCAAATAATACACTAAGACTCAGACTCAACTCATCCGAATATATATAATCTAGTTGTATTCAGTGGAGCTTGCACTTGTGGTGGATTTCTCTGCTCACCCCCGAGCTAAGTGTTACAAGTGTTACAATGTCTCAATCCCCCACACACAAGGTTAGCCCTTAATGAGTTTCAGGCCTCCTACTACTCTCACCACAAGAGTTAATCCGCTCTAAGTGAAACTAACTGACTCTTTAGAGTGTCAGGATGCAACTTTAACTTGAATCCTTACCAAATTATATAAATGGGGTACCACCATGAACTCCCACTAACAGGGGTCATGGAATTACGTCCCGACCACTGAAGCACCACCATGAGGTCTCACCTAGAGGCTCACGGAATTACGTACTGACAACATACCAATCATATTCAAACAATCATGTAATATTTATCATGCTTATAAATCTCATGCCAACCTTTATAATCCATCCTCATACATGTTCCATGTTGAATCCATTCCAAATCATCCTTCCTAATCCATGAATATAGAAGTGTAATTCATACCGACACCATGCCACTTTGATTACCAACCATCTCATACAAGTCACATGCCAATGTCATGTTAAACTTATCAATCACAGACCATAAACCATTCTACTCATACCGATTCGCCCAATTCATGCTTTTAAAAGTAATTGAATCAATCCACAAGTTCAAGTTAAAGTAAGGAATTAAAATTCTGCAGCAATTCTCGCTTAAGCTAGACTGGTCTCGCTTAAGCTAGAAATTCTCGCTTAAGCTAGGCTGATCTCGCTTAAGCTAGAAATTCTCGCTTAAGCTAAACTGACAGATTTTCATTGATTTCAACATGTAAAAACACAAAATCCCAAACAACAAAAATTTAAGAAAACACAAGCACGTTGTATAAAATGTTGGCATCATATTTCATGCTTTAAAAGGGTGAACAAATCAATCATGGGAGTATACAAACATTTAAACAATTGTGATGTCAATCTCGCTCAAGCTAAGGATCTCTCGCTCAGGCGACAGGGGTCTCTCGCTCAGGCGAAAAGCTTCGCTCAAGCGAGAGGCCTTCGCTTAGGCGAGCACTCAAAACTAAAGGGGGCGACTTATTGCCATGCTCGCTTAGGCGAGAGCTTCCCGTTTGGGCGAGAAATAGCTTGCTTAGGCGAGCATAGCAGATCTCACCTGCTCTCACGCATGCAAAACCAAAAATCCATCCATAAATAATAACAAATTATTTTCACACCATCAAAAGCACATCAAATCATCAAGAGCACCCAACAGAACCAAAACAGGCAGATTATTTATAAAAGCATAAAAAAATCCTAGCTTACCTTACCTGGAAAGAGCTAGCCAAAAGACTTGTATACCCAAACAGTGAGCACCATAGCATTGGGAACAACTTACTAAGTTGGAAAAAATGGTAGAACAGAGGAAAACAAGGTTACCAAGAGGGCCCCTTGTTGGAACCAAGACAACAATGCTAGAAAAAATGGAAGTACGAGATGAGGGATAACTTACGTGAAGAAGGAATGAGTTCGAACTAGCTTGACCATGGTGGTACTGAGCCCTAGCATAGTTTCTGTGAATAGGAAAGGTAAGAGTGAGAGCACTAATTTTGGCAAGTGAGTGCAGAATGAAGGACCTTGGCTGCTTTAGGGGCCTTGGCACCCTATGGGTCAGCCTTTAGGCCCAACTAATTAGAGTGGGTCTTTACAAATAAGGGCAGAAAGTAAAGTGGGTTTTACATTCTTCCCAACAACAAAAATTTTTGACCTCGAAAATTCACCGATGAGATAGGAAGAAAACTACATTTTCCTCATTTTCACTAACAACCACCACTCCGACACGACTGATATAATGACTCCCACAACTATATTCATTGGAAACTTTGCCTTTGTGCTAAGCGATATGTGTTCAACTGTGTAGATTGGTTTAGTCACTGCTCTCGAAGTAACTTCCAACCTGCAACCTTACAACTGGAATGCTCCTTCGTACCTGTAACATCCCGTCAGGATATTACGGGTTTATAAATAAAATAAAGAAAAAAATAAAATACTCAGCGCATTTAATAATACCTCATTTTGCCAAAACACGGGAAATTTAAATTTTATTAAACGATCAAATAAAGTTTATAAATATCCACTACAATACCAAAATCACAATGTTATAAAGTTACCCATCAGGGTTTACAACTGTTTTCAAAAGCAATAAATAACATAAGATTTTCCCCAAGTCGAACCCCTCTCCGCGACTAAGCTGCACCAGAACCACCTGCATCATCAACATATGCTCCCGTGTACCGCGTACACGATCATCGCCAAACACACGCAGATAGGGTGAGCTTAGCAGATAAATCATATATATTACAGATATGTACATGTTCATATACACACATATTACCATATATAACTTGAATTTTTCCACATTATTCTATCCTTTAATTCCTAGCATCTGACCCCCAATCAGATTATTCGTGTTCTACATCATCTAGGGATTACTTCAAGGTGACTTGCTGCCATAGCTATCGGCCACAACCGATAGAGCATGTGCGGGAAAACATGCTACGGATCATACACCGCAACGCCAGGTAGAGTTCCCATATACGAACAGAGTTCCTATATACGAACATAGTCCGTATCGTTCCAAGACTACCAAACTCGTCAGCCAACAACTGAGGAGGGCAATCTATCTGGACCCATCCGTACTGGCCACAACCAGCACACTCACACCGGCAACACTCGCCAACCCGAGCCACAACTCAAGGGTCCCTCGTGTTCATCCGCCATCTCGAGCCACAACTCAAGAGATGCTATTCCGAGCCACAACTCAAGGAATACCACGTACTTAACCCTTATCCCGAGCCACAACTCAAGGGATACATTCCGAGCCACAACTCAAGGAACACCAACAATCCCACCTTTAAAGCATCACGAGACGCATTGTAGATCACAGATACATCATCAGAACTCAAAGTTGCAGCAGTATAGATCGCCTGGCGGGGGACACGTGCCGCCAGGCGCTGCCAACTCCCAGACCGCCTGGCGGGTGTCGCGTACCGCCAGGCGCACAGCGCCCCAAAAACTCTCCTCGCTGCAGGTACCGCCTGGCGGTATTAACCTCACCGCCAGGCGGCCAGGTTCCAGTGACCCACTGTTGGACAGTTATCGCCTGGCGCTACAGACTCGACCGCCAGGCGCTGCGCCACCAGGTGTTCTCAGTTTCCCCCTCTATCGCCTGGCGGAGCAGTTCCTTCCCGCCAGGCGCTATACTAGAACAACTTGATTCTGGTCTAGAATGCCTTAGCACCTCTGAGTCCATCCCAAACTCCTCTTCCTCACTTAACCCACCAAATTGAGTATTACTATCTTAGTTTACGATCCTTAATTCCCTTTTTCCTTACCATAGCCTAATTAGGAACTATGAGCCAATAGAACACATCATTTGTTATAATTTACCAACCTCCAATTAAAGCATAGTGTCCATCATTCCATACTATATCAGTTACCGCATTATCCTACACCTCACCTCAAGTCCCTTATAATAAATTATTACCATTCAATTGCATAAATCGTTTACCACACTTACAATTTTAAATTTACTCTACGCCCTCATACCAGGAAACCTTCCTATGCTTCCAAAATCACAGATCATACATATTTCAACATCTACGCGAAGGAAAACGAAGCTCTGCAATAGCGCCTGGCGGTAAAACACATGTCGTCAGGCGGTGCGTGTCAGTCCTGGAATTTCCAGAACCCTTTCTTCCTGTCACAGCCCCCAAACCTCTCAATGAAACCTTCGTTCTGTCCAACTACTCCTATTTCGCCCCCCTATCTCATTCGTATACCACCCTAAGTGCAAACTATCCTCAACTCTTATCATGTTCCTTAACATTTTCCACACCTAATGGTCTAATAGAAGGTATCTCTCGACTTTCCAGCCCTATCACCGTTCCATCAATTATACTCAACGCCTACACTGGAATTCAATAAAATAACCCATCAATCAACTCATAACCCTTAAATCCTGATTCCTCCCCGATTAAGATCCTTCCAGAATGCACTCAATCGTTAAATCAAGCCAAACAGACTTGCGTCGCCTGGCAGACATTCATCTCCGCCAGGCAATTCATCATAGAAAACCCAGAAATAGATATGTGTTTGCGTCGCCTGGCGGTATAGGGTTTCACCGCCAGGCGATCCCTCGTGATAGCCCAGAAACACCCAATTTTAACATGAGCCGCCTGGCGGCTAAGTGTAGTCCGCCAGGTAGTTTCTGGAAAATTTCCAGAAATCAAAAAACGCAGAATTTAAACAAAAACATAATTACGAATAATAAAATCGGAGACCAGCTCCCCTAACTTGATCTCCTTTGCTATACTTGAAATCCTCAAGCTCTTTCCTTTGGCCACCAATGGCCACTCTTGAATTTCCTCAACCCCGCCTCCAAATTCACTCACGCCAGACCCCTCTCACTCACTTTTAGTCTTTGTTTTCTAGGTCTAAGTTCAGCCTTGCAAAACCTTGCCTAAACTCTCACTTTTGCCTTTTAAACTAGTGTTTTAGGTTAACTAAAGAATTAAAACGAAAATTCACTTATTAACTTTTAATAGCCATTCATATCTCATCATGAATGGTGATTGCAGCCCCCTTGGCCGTGCTAATTCCAGAAGGTTTCTGTTAACCTTTCCAATTCCATCCAAAGTTAACATTAGCAAAATAAAAATAAGTTTCATTTAGGATTACCAAGGTTTGAACCCATGGCCATTTAGTCACCATTCAAGTGCATAACCAATTCAACCAATCATGTTTCATGCTAACAATCATAATTTAGACATCATATCATACCAGAACATGATTTCACATATTTAAATAATAAAACTATAACACAAAATTATCATGCATAGGACTTGAACCCAAGTCCTCTCACACAAACAAAGTACTCTCAACCATTTGAGCTAGTATTTTTCCACGTCATACTAACCATAATTTAATGTCATAATTATTTTCCCTCCCGCATTTATTAATTAATTAAATTCTACGGGTCTTACAGTACATGTCCAACCAACTTGTATCTGATATACTAACTCTCCTACCATATGCTCTCCACTACCTTTCGTAGGTTTTTATCAAAGTCTTAGATGACTTCAAATCTCAAACTAAAGCATGTGCGTTATCACTTCCTATCACCTTGTTCTCTCCTTTAAGCATCACTCCACTAACTTTATCACTCTTGGGTTCTGGCCTACTGCCCCACCATCAACACTCTTAACCACTTTTATGTATAACGACCTCTTGCTTCCTCTGTTGGCTTCAACCAAGGCAACAAGTTCACTACCGAGTTGTTCCATTTCCAATTTAAAAGCTTCAACTATTTCCTTCACCATATTGTTTTGGCATCCTACCTTTACCTTTAATCCCCTAACCTGAAACCATCATTTCACAGAAACTTCAGAACCATAACTCTCCCTGACTTCAAGTCTCTAGTTTGATATGTACCAATCAACTCTACAATACACTTCAAACTAAGATTGCCCGATTTGGCTTTTCTCCCAACCTCTTTGAAACTCCCTTGTACTAGTCGAATGACTTGACCAATGAAATCTCTTCACCTCTTCTCCTCCCAACTTAGACACTAACTTCTCCACCAACTCTTATTCTTACCTTGCCAAGCCTAGATCTTGAATTCTCTTCTAGAAATAACCATCGACTCTTACTTCCTTACTTCTAGGTTGGTACCCTAACTTGAAAACATAATTCAACCATCTCTCATTTCCTTAGTCCAATTTCCTCCATGCAACCATACACTTCCAACTATGAATGATCATTGTACACTTTTACTCGATACTCACAAGAACGAAACTTTTGATGTTTTTAAAGAACTGGTCTTCGTAGTAATCACTAGGTCATGAGTAAGATAGTTCTTCTTGCGCACCTCTTACCATTTCTAAGCATCATCTGCCACAATCCCGTTGCGCTACTCTATCCATACATAAGGTCACTTGTTTGTTTACTCAAAATAATGATCCTTTCATGTCCGCCATGACAAGGAAGCAATCGCCGTTGAGAAACCTTCCTCGAGACCCCTATAAAACTTGAAGAACCCTTTAAACTCCTCATTTGATAGCCTTAGCGTTCCATTTTCTCAACAATGTATCTATCCTTTTAAAACCATATTCCTTATTAGCCACTTCAACCTTAGTCAATACTCTTCTTGAACGGCTTGACACACCACAACTTCTTTTTAAAGATTCACCAAACATGCAGTTATCCTAGTGATTATACTAAGTTTATATCATCATGTCTCCAACAACTCTTTCACTTGTTTCTCTTACTTCACAATCCTAGCATAAATCCTCCAATTAGAAACTATTACACAAGTTCGACTTCAGACCCAAATGCAAAAGTGAACTTCAGCACTCCAAAGCGAAAATTCTAATATTTACTTCAGAACAAATCTATAACTCTTCTACCACTAAGATTCCTTGCGTCTATTTTTCGCTTGCCTTTGTCGTATAACTTTGATTCACATGACACTATGCCCTCACCTTTCAACTTGATCCACACTTGTTACACCACTGCTGATTTATCTCTTTAAATCAAAGGATACTACTTCGTTGGGGATCACATCTCCTAAGAATGAGATTAAGAAAACAACCAATTCACCCTTGAGATCATGTCCCAACCTTGTAAAGGAAACAATTCAAATTGGCTTTGAATTTTAATCCTTTGGTCACCATGAGACATGAGACACACCCGAGTAAACTTCACTTGACCGCAACTGTAGCAAACCACCATCTCAACTCCAACTCCCTCTTGCAAGCACCCATGACTCCTTTACCATATGGGCGACACCAAGAGGTATATGATCCCAAGTAAAACCAAACCCATATCCCAAGCACCACTTTATACTTTGTATCCTCAAATTTGATTATTTGCGCTACTCACTTTGGCACCAACTATCGTATACACTATTTCAATTTCTTCAGACTTTTCTTCTCCTTTCATTCTTTAGTGTATTTTGCCCCCACTAGCTCTTGTCATTCCTACAAGACCCAACACTTAGATTTCTTGGTCTCAGCCCAAGGTCAATTGTTCTGCTCTGTGAACTACTTTTCCTTGGAACATCCTTCTACCAACTCCAAAGACCAATCATCTCCTTCTGACTATCCAACCTAGTACGAAACCTTTATGCCACTTCCTTTTTTTTATCCACATATTATTTTATTATTATTTTTTCTTTATTTAGGAAACATCATCTTACTTGACTAATTTGTAAGCTCTACTCCATCTTAGCCTCCAACTAGAGATTTGTCGTCATTTTACACTCCATGGTCTTTATCTTTCTCAGCTTGCTCGATGCCAAGCAATCTCATTATTTTCTATAACCCAGGATTTGTCAATTGCTTCTCTTCCACCAATCCAAGAAAACACTAGATATGGCCATACGACCAAATTTAATGACACTTCTCTTAACATTACATGTATCTGTAGAACTCTGAACCCCGACATTGCCGGAATGTAGAACCAAGTTGATTTTTTCTCAAACGTTGTTACACTTGCATGCACTGATATCTCCCATATGTTCTAACCTCTAGGTTCAACTTATTTTGGAAAACTTACGGTATTTGATCTCAAACTTGTCCTTGAAGCTCCCTTGGTCCAATTGTTGCTAAACTCCAACATCTTTTCTCAAACTACTAACCCAAACTTAGCTTTCCTTGCTCAACGGTATACATCACACATCAACTTCCTATCTTTGAGGCAAGAATTTGTCTCAAAGACCTCATCCAACACTTGTAAAGGTAAGAAGGCCAAGTTTACATTGGATTTGCATTCCCTTATTTCTATAGACACCAGACACAGAGCATAGAGGCATAACAACACAAACTAGAACATACGAAGCAACACTCCATCATTTATAGACAACCAAACCTTTTTATCGGTCACCCTTCTTTCCCCAACCAGTAGAATTAAGGAAGGAAAAACAATCTTTAATCTAGTCATGAGTGTGCACCCTCATTACTTTATCAAGGCGTTTGTTGTTCTCAAAACTTTTGGTTTCACTTACAAACTTGACTAGACATGACTTCTCACGCCCGCGAAGCATGACAAACCCAAAACCTCATGTCATCTTAAGGATGAACTGCTCTGATACCATAAATGTAACACCCCATTTAAATAATATCCTTAATTTAGGGTTGAATATGTCTTTGGTCCCTTAACTTTAAGTGAAAATTAAAATTAGTTTCTCTTGAAAATTTTGGCTTAATTTAGTCTTCCAATTTTAGAAATGTGTGAAATTAGTCCTTTTCACCAAATTTTGTCAAGTTTATTTGATGTTTCAAAAGCATTTCATGATAGCATTTGAGTTGTTTACATCGTTTGATACATTTTCACTTCAATGTTAGTTGAGAAACGCGTTCCAAACGTCAAATCAACTTAACAAAATTTTGTTAAAAGGATTAAATCCACGCATTTCTAAGGATGAGAAACTAAATTGGTTCAAAGTTTCAAAAAGAAACTAATTCTAATTTTCACCGAAAATTTTAGAAAAAAAAACATATTGAACCCTATTATTTATATCTTCCTAAGTATCATACTTACGTGAGTTGTCATGGATTTAGTATAAGGTTCAACACTACATGATCACCAACAACTTGGTCTCTCGTAGTCGTTTAACTACCAAACTCAATAGTCGGTCCTAAATGTAACACCCTATTTAAATAATATCCTTAATTTAAATGAAATGCCACACAGATAGGGTAGAAGAAACAAATCTGGGAGTATAACCACTACTCCTTACAATATCAAGAAATAAAACTAAAAGAAACCAAGGCACACCTCGATGCCAAATACAAAGTATAATACAAGAACATGACAGTAGAATCCAGCTCAGATGGGCTACACAGCGGAACCATCACCTCCCTGTTGACCCCGGGTGTTACTCGCATATGCTCACACCAATAAATTGATGATCATCGCCGAAGGAGAAGAACCACACACAAGCAATCAAATAAGTAAAAGGGTAAGCTAGAGTATAAAACAGTTTATCATACAGTTACATGCTATTTCACATTCCAATCAGTATATATCATCCAAACATGTTAGACCCTTCAAACAATACACTAAGACTCAGACTCGACTCATCCGGATATATATAATCTAGTCAGATTTAGCGGATGCTTGCACTTGTGGTGGATTTCTCTGCTCACCCCCGAGCTAAGTGTTACAAGTGTTACAATGTCTCAATCCCCCACACACAAGGTTAGCCCTTAATGAGTTTTAGGCCTCCTCCTACTTTCACCACAAGAGTCAGTCCGCTCTAAGTGAGACTAACTGATTCTTTAGAGGGTCAAGATGCAACCTTACCTTGAATCCTTACCAAATTATATAGATGGGTCACCACCATGAACTCCCACTAACAGGGGTCATGGAATTACGTCCCGACCACTGAAGCACCACCATGAGGTCTCACCTAGAGACTCACGAAATTACGTACTGACAACATACCAATCATATTCAAACAATCATGTAATATTTATCATGCTTATAAATCTCATGCCAACCTTTATAATCCATCCTCATACATGTTCCATGTT
>Ga0214545_1002346_pt1 | contig 36439 bp, 18 predicted proteins | sample CNSS4metaG_FD_160064 | JGI IMG/M metagenome (GOLD analysis project Ga0214545, IMG submission 160064) | Root nodule microbial communities from cowpea collected in UCLA plant growth center, Los Angeles, California, USA - CNSS4 | ecosystem: Host-associated > Plants > Roots > Nodule | place: USA...
CTACAGGAATAATGTAGTGAAAGAAATTATAAATTGCTCATTTTAACAAATATTACAAAATAATTGACCATACATATAGTTTTATTTAGAAAAATTAAATTTCATCACATTTTATTTCTGCAGCTTCATTGTAGTGTTTGCAATATTAGGGATCCAAGAAATTTTTATGTGGCCAACATTGTTTTTTATCTAACTATCTAAAAACGAAACAAGGAAATCTAGTTGTTGTTGCGGTCATGGGAGAAAACCTAGCTCAAAGTGGTTATGAAGTATAAAAGTTATGTGAATTTATTATTGATAAGAACAATGTAATTATCGAAATATATTGATAAATAGATTTTAGATTTTTTTAATTTCAAAATAAATTTTAAATTTTTTTTATTTTAAAAAAGTCATAATTTAGTGGCGGTTCCAACCGCCGCTAAATTTTTATATTTTTTGAACTTCCTGACGGTTACAATTGCCACTAAATAATAAATAATTTTTTAAAACTCTAAATTTAGAGGTGGTTAAAACTGATTTTAATCCTCTTAGTGGCAGTTATTCCGGCGGTTATAATAATTGACGCTATAGTACTTTTGTGGCGCCAAATTCTATGTCGGTTAATTAACTGACGGAAAAGAAAATAGTGGCGGTTAAAACCGCCACTAAATACCACTTTTAACTGACGTTAAAATTCAAAATTTTAGTAGTGTGACGACTTGATTCGTATACAAATAAGTAATATTGTTAAAAATTAAAATATAATTAAACATAAAAAAAATTAAATTAACATAGAAAATAATAAAAATTAAAAAAAAAAAGCAATCCAATATATTAATTAACAAGTAATAAAATGTTAAATATCTAATTTTTATTTTTTTTTCATCAAAAAAATTATCAATTATAACATATAATATTTATAAGTATTTTTGTCATATAGATAAAGTAAGGAGAATGCTAACCAGTGTAATGTTCGACACGAGCTAAGAGTATAATTAATAATAAATGGTTTTATCATTTTTATATTGAAAACTGAAATAATTAACTCTTTTAATTAATTATATTATAAATTAATATAACAGATTTTATAAAGACAAAAATATCGTTTAAAATTTCTAAAGGATGTCTCACCAACATAAAATAAGCACTTTGAAAATTCTAAGGTCTCTTTTTAAAAGACAAAAAAAAAAATCTCTGGAAGAGTGTTTCAATAAGAAATGTGGAGATTTGAAAGGTACCGTCTTTAATTTTTACAAAAAAAACAAATCTCTTTAAAAATTTTAGTAACATTAAAATATAGTTATTTTATGGGTTAAATATATTTTTGGTGGAGCTCTTAAAACGGGTAACTTGGCCCGACCCGACCCATCACAAGTTGGTCACTTAGTGAGTCAACCCAACTCAACTCATTTATTAGTGAGCCAAAAAAATTCTAACTTGGTCCGGTCCATCACGAGTTGGTGAGTTAAACGGGTTAGTTGACTGATTTACTCAATTAAAAAAAGTACAATTTTTTTTCTTCTGTCTAAATAAAACTAAATTATAATTATGATTAAAATATAAATAAACTTCAATAGTATCCTACTACAATCCAAAGGATATTAAACTCCAAATACAAACTGAAATCACAAAAATACCAAATTACCAATTTGTTGACTCTCGGGTTCAACCCGGATGAACGGGTTCTATGTAGGTCGAGTCAAAAATTAACCGGTACTATAATTTGTAAAAAAATTTCAGCCAAATCCACCCTGAACCCGTGGTGGGTCAAGTTAGCTCCTAGGTTCCAATCCATTTTGACAGTTCTAGTTTTTTGTCCCTTAACTTTTAATGAAAATTGGAAATAGTCACTCTTCAAAACTTTTGACTAATTTAATCTCTCATCTTTAAAAATTGTGTAAATTTAGTACTTTTAACCAAATGTTGTTAAGGTTATTTGACGTTTTAAACACGTTTTTTCAGCTAACATTGAAGAAAAATTGAGTTAAACGATGTAAACAACTCAAATACTATCATGCAATGTATTTGAAATGTCAAATTAACTGAAAAAAATTGGTTAAAAAGACTAAATACACACATTTATAAAATTGTGGGACTAAATTAGTCAAAAGGTTCAAAAATGAACTATTTTCATTTTTCACATTAAAGGATCAAAAACATATTTAACTTTTATTTTATTATTTATTTCATATTTGAATTGTTTTTTTTTTTACTTTTTAGATGTTTAACTATTTTTTTTTGTTAATTTAAACATTTTTACGTTTAATTATATTTTAATTTTTAATAACAATAAAATATAACTATTTTATTTTATTATTTTTAAAATTTTATTGGTGTGTATCAAATAAAATATTAAACATGATTGTACAATACTTATAAATATTTATGTCATCTAAATAAAGGAAAAGTTTCTTAATGATTATTCATTAAATGATGTAGTAATTAATAACATCAATATTTTCTAAATTTCTTATTAAACTATGAAGCGTTACAATTTTGATAATTTACGGATGTATTAATCCACCACTTCATATTTACATAAATGAAACCCATACTTAAAATTTACACAATTAAAATTGATACTTAAGAATACTGTATTTACAATATTTTCAGTATTTAAACTGAGTTTTTTTTTTTTATATTGTACTGTATTTAAGGAATTCTGTTTTTATATATCACAAATAAATGTGGTAAATTATTTAACAAGTTCGGTGACTTTACTTTTATATTTTCAATGAGATTACAAGTGAAAGTTAGAAGAAAAAGGATGAAAGTGGGGTAAGTTAGTAAGCAAAGAATTTCACTATAATTTTTTTAATTCTTCTTTCAAAACAAGACCAAAATCTCGTTTTATTCTCTAATTCTATTTTTCCTCTTCACATGTATTCCAAACTTTTCTTCTTATATTTTTATCCGTGGATCTTAACTAACAATTTTATGAGAAGTAAAAATAATATATTTAAAATTTATATATTTAATCATCCTCACTTATAGCATTAAAGTACTTAATTTCGTATTGAAATATTTTTGTAGAAATCTTTGAAAAAATAATAGTTTTAAAGTTATATTTATTATGAATTTCATTTTAAATAAGTTCTTCTAATTTTATCTCTATAATTTATTGGATATTATCATATTTGAAGACATTTACCTGAATTATGTTTTAAAGAATTAATATAAAACTCCTCACCTGTTATTTTTTTAATTGTAAGAAGGAACTCTTCTAATTAAACAATAGTATCTTTAGTAGAATAGATGAAGAAGTTGAATTTATGTTATTTTCATCTTCAAATGTATTCCTTTTACCACTTTTAAAAAATAAATTTATTCATTTATTTTTCATCAATATACCTATTTTAAAAAAATTCAAGATTTAAAAAATAAACTATTAAAATTAAAAATGAATTATGAGAAAACACATAGTAGTTAAATTTTCCTCTTATATTCATTAAAAATCACTATACGAAAGACTCATGAGATAAAAGAAAATAGTGTACTATGAAATAATATTTCATTATCCAGTAAGACAAAAAAGAATTATTATTTTTTCTTCAAGAATTGAATAGAATAAATGAAAAATGATAGCGAAATAATGAATTTGAGTTTAACTTTATTTTTTTCTTAAAAACAAAAAGAGAGAACATGAGAGAGTGGGAGGACAAACAATAAATAACTCAAAAGACAAAGAAAGAGAAAAAAAAAATCTTAATAATTTTGTTCTTTATTATATCTAATTTTTTGTTTTGTTATTACCACTGACGTGCTTTATTAAAGAAACAAAATTTATCTAATTTAATTCTCATAAATGTGTAGGTACCTTGTTATTTTTTTCACCACCATAATTTTAATTGTGCCAATATAAATACCACTTTAACATATGATATTTCGTTTCTAAAGATGACATTGTTTATGTGGTTCCAACTGATGCACACTATTGTCATCCACAAACACCTTCAAACATTGTTTTATTTTCTATCTAGCTTAGTGAGATAAAGTTGGTGGAAATATTGTCTTGACTTATATATTTTTTTTATCGGCAAAGAATTAAATTAAATTAATAATAGAGCATTTGATGGGTGTTCTAACCCATTTACAAAAAAATGAGAGAAGATGCAATGCATCTCCAAAACTATGCTTCTACAATAATCTGGCAAAACAATTAAACTGGACTTTCAATGCTAGAGTTATGCCTTCCCAACATCAGGAATCATAAGATTAGTCACCCATATCGCACCTTCCCCGGCCAGTCTACAAGATTACACAGAAAGTGAAAACAAAACCAGGTATGCATGGTTCGTTGCGCTCCCGAGACTATGTTCTCTTGGTTGTTACGGAGTAACCAAAGAAGTGTGCAAAATCACTGATGAAGAGCTCATTGCTTTAGACATGGGAATCCTTTTCATGCTCACCTGACAACTTAAACACAGAAAGCATCATATCATAGAGATTTTAAACACATAATAGGAGCGAAGTACCAGTCACTTTATGAAAACTTTACCGAAGAAATTTTATGTTTCAACTAAGCTCAAACGTTAACTTGAGCAAAACTAAAAATCTCTTCAGTGTCAACTTTCTTTTGCTTAAAGATCACCTCATTTCTATGTCTCCAAATTTCTCCAACTATAGCCAGCCACATTCCTTTCCATATTGTTGCACCTTTTTACATAACCATTTGTTATATTGATTCCACACTCCATGAAACCTTGCATGCGAAGAACAAATAACTATAACACATTCTTCATCAACCTCTCGCAATCAGCATGTTCTATTATCCATATTTGTTCTTTGGTACTTATATTAACTTTTGTTGGCACTCTCTTGAATCCAAATAATTCCATTTTAGTGTGAGTTTTAATTGATTAAATCAGTTAGGTTACCAATTAAAGTGGTAAAATTTTGTGTCAATGGTATTATGAGATAAAATATGAATATGTTTTTGGTCTTCAAAACTGAGTTAAAATTTTGATAAGCTGTCTAACGACGTTCCACCATGGAACATGATGTTTGGACACGTTATCCACGTGCCACTAGATTTTTTTAAGTGAATTAAATTAAAAAAAAAATTGAAAATAGGGTAACAGCAAAGCATCTACTCCATGTTTCTTTTTTTTAATTCTTCAAAACCCTAAAGCTCCATCTATCTTCTCCTCTCCATTTATCATCTTCAACACACCACTCCACAACTCCAACATACCTCATAGTTGTATAGATCGACCAAAAAATGTTGGCGTGGCGAGCTTCACTCTCTTTCTCTTTCTATTTTTTTCTTATGTGACGTTATAATCTATGATGCTATGACGCGTCTTATAAATGATGTGTCTCGTGTTTGATACATTATATTTAATTTAAAAGATATTTTATTATTTTTGACATGATTTTAATGATTAAAATAAAGAACAAATTTTATATTATTATTATTTTTCCCATATTAAATATTAAATAGATAGATTATATTCATAGATGTGTTAGTTGACAGTTTAAAACTTAATATATATATATTTAACTGTATTTTCGTGTCTGTGTCCATGTATTGTATCTGTATCCATTTTCCGTATCCGGACAACATTGGTCACATAGGTCATAACAGCACCAACAAAGGTCACTCACCTCCACGTCCACCAGCCCAAATCGTCGCCAGTGTCGTTGGAGCTTGCGACCAGAACCATCGTTGACGCGGCTGGCGTCGTTCTTCTTTTTCGTTGCACGAGAGTTTCCCTCTTTGGAGGCTATCGCACGCTTCGCCCCACGACATCCTTCATCGCCACTGCGTCGGGGAGAGGTCGTTGCTGAGAGAGTGGTTGACATAGCCGTTGTGACTTCCGTTTGACTCACCCAAGTCAAATCGAAGGTCGTTGGCCCCTCCACGAACCTCTTGCCACAGTACCCAATGCTATTACACCCTCTTCCTTCACTATTATTCAAACTTCCTTTCCCTTTTTCTCAATTAATTTTGCCATTAAGGCATGTGAATATGTGTTTTGAAGGGAAGGAGAACAAATGTGTATGCAAAATATCCAATACAAAGGGGAGGGATACCTCACACTGAAGCAAGAGATGAAAACATATAGAAAATAACACCGCGTTGGTTCAAAACAAAACTAAGAATAAGATTATAGAGTAACCTGTGCTTTTTGTTCTTCTTGGTGGTGATATTTTTTTCTCTGTTGTGATTTTTGTTAATGAAGATGAAAGTTCTGTTGTGCGTGAAAGATGATTGGTGAGCTTTGTGAGTGATAATTTTTTTTAATTTTGTTCCTGCTGAGAACAAATAAGATGAGTTAGGCACAAGCGTCACCTTGCTATGTAGTCCGTTATCTCTTCGGTTGGTTTCTTCCCGATTGATACATGTCAGCTTGGACCCAGGAGGGGTTACCTGCAGAAGAGTCTCCGAAGCTCAAGTAAGTCAAAGCTCTCAGAAGGTCAAATCAGTGATTAATGAATACGTACCTTTAATTACTGGGATCCACGTGTATTTATAGAGCATTTATGATGTCTGATTACCTCATGGGTCGGGCCTTGACTTGGACTCTAGCTTGGGCTGTGAGTGGGCCTGGGAGCTTCCATTTTTACTAAGTTTATTGGAGTGGTCGGCCTGGGCTTTAATCTTACCGGGTCTATTGAGGTAGTCGGTCTAGGCTGAGTACTTGACTGCTTTGTATGTATTGTTTACTTGTTTCGTTGAGTTTGACTAGGTATGGTACAAATTGAATTCACTACAAAAATATAAGATCAAGTGAAACATTTTATGGTCTATTCATTTCGAGGATTAAATCTACTCATTTATGAAACTGGATTTCGAGGATTAAATCTACTCATTTATGAAACTGAAAAATTAAAGTAATTTAAAATTTTGAAGATTGACTAAATTTAATTTTTTATAAAAATTAAGAGACAAAAAATATATTTAATTATATTTAATTGAATATATGATTGTGTGATTTAATTGAACCATAAAAACCTTTATCTTTATTATTTATGATTTTTCTAGTGTGTTGGTTGAAATTTTAATTTTGAATACTCAAATCATATGAAGATTAAGAATAAGGTTTCAAACATTTAGAACTCCTTTTTTAACGACTATATGTATGAAATTCGAATAATAAGTTTTATTGTTTGGATGATTAATTATTGGTTAAACAATACAATATTGACAGTGTATGTTATTATGTTGAGTAAATTTTAGTAATTTACTTTATTTATTTATGTTTATTTTATAATTATAATGATTTTGTGTTAAAAAATCAATTACATGATAATATAGATTTAAGACGAACCTACATAGTATATATATATATATATATATATATATATATATATATATATATATTCTTGTCCAGAAACGACATGTAGGTGTGCTGCCAACATTGGAGTGACAAGGAGCAGAGATGTGAAGTAGTATCGTCATCAAATCGACCCAGAGCTGGTGATATATGAAGAAAAAGAGTAGAGTGGTCGTCAAACCGACCCATAATTGGTGATATATGAAGAAAAAGAGTAGTGTCGTCATCAAACCGACCCACTGCTGGTGATATATGAAGAAAAAGAGTAGTGTTGTCATAAAATCGACCCAAAACTGGTGATATATGAAGAAAAAGAGTAGTGCCATCATAAAACCAACCCAGAGTTGGTGATATATGAAGAAAAGGAGTAGTATCGTCATAAAATCGAGGCAGAGTTGGTGATGTATGAAGAAAAAGAGTAGTGTCGTCATAAAGTCGAGGCAGAGTTAGTGATATATGAATAAAAAAGAATGACGTCGTCATAAAGTCGACCTGAGTTGGTGTTATAAGAAGAAGAATATTAACATCGTCATAAAAACGAGACAGAGTTGTTGATATACGAGGAAGAAGAAATGTCTCCACAAAACTGAGGTCATTGCAAGAAGTCAGAAGGATTGAGGAGATGGTATACGTGAAGATAGATAGAATCATAATCTTAGATTATGTAAAGTAATTATTTTGGTTAAGAAAATGTTTAAAAGAGGATACGTTAATTGTTATTTAGGGGAATAATTTTAGATTATCTCTAAGACTATTATTATGCATTAACTGATTATGTATATCTACAATATTTGTAATCAATTTATTTTCTATAAATAAGAATATTACTCCCATGCCCTAAATCTAAACCCTAATCCTAAGCGAGTCTTAAGCTAGGATTAAAAATATTTCTTTCTTTTTGTTTTCGGCTGAGGGTTATTTTACACCTTTTTTAAATAAAAAAATATATATATATATATATATATATATATATATATATATATTTGAAATCCAAATATAAGTCTAAGTTTCATATTAAATAAAAATGAGGAAGTTCAACACCATATAAGGATGAAGATTCAAATCCATGGCCTTAAAGTTTTGTGTTAGAGGTGGTATGAATTCCGTATGTGTGGATTGAACTCATGTTCCATTGATGCTATATCGCTCAAAAGACTCAAATATATATATATATATATATATATATATATATATATATATATATATATATATATATATATATATATATATTATATTTCTAATTTATTTCAACATTAAATTTAATATTACCATAATTTTTCAATAAAAATATTTAAAAGCAATGAGATTTCATATTTATTACTCATACCTTTAAATTGAACACAATTGAATGTTGCTAAAAATTGTCATAGAGTTACTTTTACTTTTAACTATAACATACATAGTTATTATATATGTTCATTTATTTTCACTATTTATTCATTCCTTTTTTTTCGCCACGTTTTCCACAAGAGACAATCTCATTTAAAGAGAGTAAAACAATATGGACAACAGACACTATTTAAGCTTGATTCATTAAATGGTTGATAAATAAACTCAAATTTTAAATAAAAAAACAAACTAAAATTGATTGATCTCACTCATTTAGAGAACAACGAAAACACACTTCAAACACCCTTTTTATGCTGAAAAAAAAAATTATTCCTTCTTTTCTCTGAAAAGAAAAACTTCGAGCACCATTTTTCCAACTATTTCTCTATTAGTTGAAATTGATTGAAATTTTGGTGGATCTCACCTTTTATTTACTAAATTTCTTTTGGTTTAAACGTGACATCACCAAAATTTATGATTTTCGATATTTTAACCAATTATTAAAAAATAATGTTTGAGAATTATGCTGGTCCTTATTTAAATTACTTAAATTTAAATTTTACAAACTTTACAACATCAAGATAATGAGAACTCGTTTATTTAAACCAATGAACAAAATTCTATTTTGTTATTTACAAATTAAAAAAAATACATATTTTTAGAATGAAAATAATTAAGTTGTAGTTCAGTAAAACAAATATCAAAATGGAGTATTATTTTTTATAAAAAAAAAACACAAACTCATTTAAATATCTACATGAAGATTAAGTTTATAGTATTGGACCTTAAAGATGTTCCTTAACTAGGAATGTTTATCAGAAGACATATTCAGAGGTTGAGTTCAGAACCGTGGTTAAATGATAACGCAGTTGCGTGAGTTGATCGAGCGTTATGAACAGTGTTCCTCTTATTTTACGTGTAAGTTGAAGCATAATCATTAAAAGAGAGGGCAGTTATATGTTACCTCGACGATCATGTTTTAGTTTTACCGCGTAATCACCTTTTGGAAACAAATGATTACGCTGTGTCTGCAGATGCTTCCAAAAGCATTATATGCTACTCACGTTTTTTTTTTTAGTCTCAGCGTCATCTATAAATCAGAAGTTTGTGTTTCTGCTGTTACTTCTTCCATTCTGTAACTCAAAATAACTGGGGCTTCGATAATGGCGGAAGAACGCCGATTCGTCTCTCTCTGCGACCGTGATCTCATCCTCCATCTCTCACTATCAAATTTTGGTTCCGCTTACGCTGAAAGTGACCATGATGCTATCGATGAAGATGATGATTTTGTCTTCGACATAGATCCTACCGTGTTAGTGGATACTCGTAAACTTATAATTGATGAACCGATCGCAGAAGGCTTGCATTCAATAGTCTACAAAGGATGGTGGGTATTCCAATTGCAAAATCTAATTTTTATCAAGAGTTTGTGTTTGTTTCTGCGTTTGTTGTTGTGTTTTTGCACCTTGTTTGGTTGACTTTTTTTGATCTGCATATTTTTCCTACCATGTGATTCAAGCGTTACGCATTCATAATTTTTTTTCCTTGAGAAATGCCCAGAACAATTAGCTTTTGATTTTCATTTATTGATCTGAGACACTTGTTTTTTTAGCTTTAATGCTAGTGATTTTTACCTGCTATAGATGTCTCTGGGGCTAGCTCAGTGATTTTTGTTTATGCTGTAAATAATGGAAGATTAGAAATTTACATTTCATGATTTGAAGGCTTAAGCGATATTTGTATGTAAACATATGAATATATAATTGTTTTAATTTTTCTCTAATATTTTTAGAAATCCTTTTATATACCTTTCAAATGATGGTAAGTATATTTTGTTATAATCCTTTTAAAATCAAACTAGTTATTAAATTATATTATAAATCTTAGTTTGAGATTAATCAATCTAGAAATGAATACATTGGGGTTTAACTAGTAATGAGTATGCATAACATACATATCTTTAAAAGTTGTTCTATTTATGGTGAAATGTGAGTAGCAATTAAATAGTCGCCTTAACAGATCTTACTGAATATCATACCTTTCTTTTCTATTTTCTTATAAGAAAATATTGTTGAAAAATAATGAATTTAATATTTTACAAATATAAATCATATTAAATACTTAGAAAACAAGAATAGATCGGGGAAAGTAGATAACATCTAGCAAGTCAATTTCGTCCACTGTGAAATTAGCATGCAAGATAGAGAGTTGACTTAAAAAAATCACTTTATTATTTCAAAGAATATATAAACTACAAGTTTTTTGTATCTCATCCTTAATAATTTCTTAATTACCTTACACAATTGCATTTGTCAAAACATTAATTTAAAAGCTTATATTTTAAATGTTTAATTATTTTAATATTTTTTTTAAAAAAATTAAAATAGATTTAACTTTTATTTTGATCTGTTTTAGTTAACCAAAAAATATAGGTTGTGTTAATTCACTTTTGAGAATAATCCATGGTGAGGTAACTTGGATGAATCGGTTTGGTCCCTTTGAAGATTATAGATGTTGTAAAATAATTTATAATAAAGAATAATGTATATTTCTATATAAAAAAAGGGGGTTTGAAGATTATAATTAATGACTGTATTAAATAAAAGAGAAAATACATTTACGGGTGTTTAAATATTTAATGCTCACTATACAAGAGACAAAAATAATCAATGTTTTTAAAGCAAAATGTATTTAATGCTAAAATAATTTAATTGCTTTAAAAATTGTTCCTTTTGATTATTCATTAAAATTATTATATTATTTAGTTTCTTTTATATTTGTAAAATCCTTTTTTAAACAAGTTCTTATTAACATTCCAAATTCTATTACCAAATAGTTAAAATTCCAAACACATTCCAAAGCCCATATCTCCCACATGATAGTATTTTGTGATGTTATTTAAAACATTTTTTATTATCAACTAAAATTCAATAAAAGAAACTCTGAATTTGGTAATTTTTACTTTTTATTTAATAATGAGTTTTGAAATTGTCAACATATTTAAAAATGTTAAAATAGCTTAGAAAATATTATTTTCGTAGCGCTCATCCCTCTCAAGTCAACCAAAGAGTGAAAGAAAAACTCTTTGGTCTCTCCTCATCCTACATGTGAATAAGTTTCATCATCACATGATGAAGGTGCGTGAAACAATGGATAATGGGTAACAACTCTTATAACCATGCTTACCAAGTAAGACCCATATCAATAAAAACCATATGATTTATATATTAACCCATTTTAACTTGTTTAATTGGTTTTTTATTTCTTTTATGGTTTAGTTTTCCTAAATTCATTATTTTTTGATTTTTCTTTTTATCATACTTTTCGACTTTATTATTAAATCATTTTATAATTTATATTATAGTGATGGTTTTTTTTGATAAAACAAAAATGAATTTTTTATTAGTAAAATGAAATATATGGAATGGAATTAATTAGTTGTTCCAACTCAAGAAAAAACAATAAAAAAGAAAAAAGAGAAAACGCATTATAAGATCAAAATCCCAAAACATGCCCTTGTAGTTGTTTACCATTATATTGGTGGATAGACCCCTTTATTGAATCTAATGAATAACCAAATAGAGTTCTACCATAATCCAAAAAGTAGATTACACAAAAAACTTAAGGTGTTTTTCACCCTTTGGTAAATATTGCACAAGGTTGTGTTTCATACTCCTTAGTGTGCAAAGCCACTCTATGCATGCAAAACAGATGGTGAAAATGTATGCATATAATTAAATACACATGTCCTTATTTTATCATTACAATAGCAAAGACAATTTTCATACACCATGATGGTTCAAATATGAGAAAACATGTAAGATCATGAACATGCAAAATAACTACCACCGAAGCTTTTAGCTTCTTTAAATAGAGAGAAGCATGTTGCCACCAATCTAAGTAAGAAAAAGTAGTTGTGGAGTACTTATTAATAATCTAGGCTCATGCTTTGATCTCTACTATTGCAAAGACTTCCTCCATGCTTACTGTTTTATTTATAAAAAAATATTTCATTTTTCTGAGTGTAAATACCCAAATAATAGATATTCATATACACCGTCATGTTTTGTTACCTTTGATATTTAGTCTTAGGTGGTTAAATTGTCTAATTAACGTGAATTCATATTTACTTTTTCAAATGCCCTGTATTTTTAATTAGTTTTTATTGTTTGCTTTGTGGTTTAGGTATGAATTCAATCCTGTATCTGTCAAGGTTATGCTTCCGATGCAAACATCAAATGTTACTTCTTCTTGTAAAGCAAAATTTCAGCGGGAGGTTAACTTGATATCCAAAATCAAACATAAAAATATAATAAAGGTAATTCTCAATTTCTTTTCTTACTTTAGTGCTTCACAATGTCTTCTTCTCTGCATTCCTTGTCTTTCTTTTAATGGTTATAAAACAAATTTAATTACCAAAAGATTAGGCAGTTGTTGGGAAATACATAATAGATATAGAACACGTAATGTGGTTGCTTTTGTGTTTTTAAAGTGTTTTGCATCGACCATGATTACAAGAATTTTAATCCAATTTGAATTATGTATTACTCATCAAACTTAACAAGACCACATAGGAGTTACAAGAAATGATAAAAAGACTTGTTAGAGGAGATTTACTCACTAGTGTTCACACACTCATTTGCATTTTCTTTCTTAAAGATAAACATTCGTTTAGAATGATTATCTTTATATAGGAATATACTCAGGATTCCATCTTAAATGAAAATAAATGGATATTAAGGTCTCACTTTTCACTAACCTTCACTAATTATAACATTGTGTTCTCCATAAACTAAGAAGCATGTACCTTTAAACTTTTCTACACATTTAAGTTCCTCACACAGACATATACTAATTGTTCCACTGTACTGCTGAGCTTTTGCTTCTTATGATTTACATGTGGCTAATCACAAGGATATTAGATTGACTAGTGAAAACTAATTTAGCTATAAGTATATTGTGTACTTTAAACTCATTTTGCAGTTTATTGGCGCCTCTGTGGAGCCAACAATGATGATAATTACAGAATTTTTGGAAGGTTGTTCGCTAAATAAATACCTAGAGAGCATTTATCCAAATGCTCTTAGTTTAGAGCAATCCATAAGTTTTGCTTTGGATATTTCTCAAGCCATGGAGTATCTGCATGCAAATGGCATCATTCACCGCGATCTAAAACCTGGTAATTATGTTTGGTTATAATGATAAGTATCTATACAAGATGTGCTATCTGAATGACTTTTTAGGTTTTCTTGTATATTTTGTTTTCTCTCAAATTTAGTATGTCTTCTAAATTAACTCTTTTTGTTAATTTATGAAATGTGTAATGTAGATACGGACCAATCGAGGGGATCCAATATATGAAGTATTTTTATTTCTTTACCTTTACAATAACTAGTTCATTCACAGTAGTCAAGGAAATTTATTAACACCGATTGATTTTCGTATATATATTTTTTCTGAGTACAAGAGGTGCAGTTATTTCATTTACAAGTTATCCGTGACTTATTTAGGTAATTTGCTTCTTGCCAAAGACAAAATGCAAATTTTACTTACAAACTTTGAGACAGCTAGAGAGGAGATATCTGGTGAGATGACTTCTGAGGCTGGTACATATCGATACATGGCTCCTGAGGTACATGATATGGTAGATTTGTCTCTGCATATATAAATATCTACCATCACTATATCTATATATATATATATATATATATATATATATATATATATATATATGTATATGTATCCATTTACTAGAATTTTCTTCATGTGTTTGGATGTATAATCCTTACATTATTATCTGCACCAGTTATTCAGCAAGGATCCACTTTCTAAAGGAGCCAAGAAATGCTATGACCATAGGGTAGATGTTCATAGCTTTGCTATGGTTCTATGGGCAATAATTAAAAACCAGACTCCATTTAAAGGAAGGAGTGACTTGTTAGCAGCATATGCTACTGCAAAAGTAAGTCATAAGAGCGTTATTTTTCTTCCTTAATTAGTCCTTTCTTTCCATTTTTAATATATTTTGCTTTAGAATAATGTTTCATGCCAGACATACTAATTTTGTGTTATTTAAGGATTATGTTATTTCTTTGCTCTTTAAGGATTATGTTAATGTCTTTATTGGTGGTTGCAGAAGATGAGGCCTAGTTTGGAGGGTTTTCCAGAAGTTGTGGTTCCATTACTGCAGTCTTGTTGGGCAGAAGACCCAAAGCTACGACCTGAATTCTCAGAGATTACCCAATTCCTTGAAAAACTTCTCCATAACTATCACTCAGCTGAGGAAAAAGTGTGTCCAACAACAAGTGTGCAGGAAATTTTCCCCTATGTTGAAGACAACACAGAACATGAAAATGAGGCTCAGAGTCTGAATACCAGTGTCTGCTTAGAGGGACAATCTCAGGTCATAACACAAAACTCTAGTCCAGTAGTCATAGCCCAAACCGAGCATAAAAGGACTCTTAAGAAGGGCAAGGGTTTATGGTTATGCTTTCAAAAATGCTTTCACATTTGTTAAAAAATCTACATTAAGCAAGATGATGGGTGAGTCATTTATATTTATATATATAGTTGCATACATTTGGAGAAAGGATTTAGTAGTGATTTGGTTGTATAGTCCAAATTAATACTCTGAACTTTGAATACTCTACTTGCTGGTAATGTGTAATTAAACCTAAGTATTCCCTTGTTTGATGTTTAGTTTTGTGAGAATTGTGTCGGGTTTAAGAAAACAAATTTCATCATAACATTAAATTTGAATTTATTAGTTTTAGATTTTTTTTTAAATATAACAATTCAAATTTTACATTTTAATTTTTTTATTTAGATAAAGTGTTTAAATTACCATTAAGTTCAAAAAGTTATTTAAATATTAAATAGTTATTAAAAATTAAAAAACTATCATTATTAATAATAATTTGTAATTCATTTTGATTGATGTTATTTTGTTAAAAGTCGTTGATTGATTTTCATTTGATATTTGCAAAATTTTTTCCCAACTGAAATTAAATCAAGATTGTTTCCACTTCAACTACAATTATTTATGCTGATATCGATTAAGTTTAATTTTATAATGTTGACATTTAGAAATCTTTTGTCCACCTTTTGTTATTAATATCAAGTAAATGTAACTTTTCAATTTTTCTCGCTTCGTGAACTCTATAATTAACAATAATTAAAAAAAATGCATATTTATGTTTTACTGAAAATCTTAATAATAAAAAAAATCATTATTTTAGGACCATAATCTTTATTGGAAAGGAAAAATATTAGACTAAAAGTTTGCATCAAATATGTATAGGCATTGACCACTCTTTTTAGTGTTATACAACTTTCTCAACCTCTTCACAATCATCTATTCTAGTATAAAAATGAGTCATCACAGGTAGAAACCACCACTACACATGTAAGGGTAAACTAACAAAACAACATAAAAACCTTAATTTTGAAAATAATTTCGAAAGTGTTTAAAATCCTAAAACATTTGATTAGTCATTTGATTGTGTAATTGAAAATAGTTTACCAATAGTTTTTAAAACACAACAAAACCTTGAATCAATAGAGTTCTTAGTTCAGAGACATCAACCCTTTGACTTCTACACTTAAGAACCAAATATAAAACCAATCAGTAGAGTTCTCTGTCCAGGGACATCAAATCTAGCTTCGACTCCCCAAAGACCATCCACAAACCACCAGTGCAGGAAGGGGCTTTGGCAGTGATTGTTTTTAATATTCTGCACCGGTTCCCGAACCGAAGCATATTGGGGCGAGGTCAAAAGAGCAAAGCTTTTGGCCTCGGTTAAGAACTGAAGCCATAGAGCCCTCTTCTGCCTTGGTTCAATGGAACCCGAGGCCATAGAGCCCGACCTTTTGGCCTCAGTTTTGGTTGCACCTGAGGCCATATGTGTTTTTTTTTTTAATTTGATCCCTTTTTGGCCTCGGTTTTGGGTGCACCCGAGGCCATATGTGCTTCTTCTTTTTTTTTAAATTCGATCCCCTTTTGGCCTCGGTTTTGGTTGCACCCGAGGCCAAAAGTACGCTTTTTGCTTCGGTTCTGGTATGAACCGAGGCCTAATATGTTATTTTTTTTAATGCAGTTTCTGTTTTGGTGTTATTCCCACATTTAAACCAGCAAATTTTGTTCAGCACCCAGCACAGACCAGAATAGACCAGAACAGAATATTTTATAACACATCCACAATTCAAATTCATTTAAAAGAAAATTACAAATCATTTACAATCAAGATACATGTCATAATCAATAGTATTATACATTTCAATTATATATTTGGCACATGCTATCCTACCAAACTTGATGGACTTTGCGGGAATTGTTGCAAGACTCTTGAATGTCTACAAAATAATAGATGAAGTTAAGTTAGTATATAAAAAGAAAATATTGCAAAGTATTCGTTTTAATTCAAATATATATTACCGTTTCCCAATTTTTTGTAATACGAGCACGCACAGTGGTTGTCATCCATTGCATTATATAGTAACCACACTCATATGAGTCGGTTTGTCTATTACACTACATTATATTAACAACGTTACAATTAATTAAGGAAGAAAATCAAGCAAACAATTATGAAGATATGGATAGAAATATCAAACCTGGAGAGAACACCATATAAGACCTTTTGCCTTAGTCGTTGATCTCCCTAACAACATGTTATGTGCAGTCCGATATTCAAATTGTTCTTCCCGTCGCTCTTTCATGGAGGAATTGGTAAGATATTCAGTCCGAGAAACAGTTGGAATGTGTATTAATTCGTCGTGCCATGTCCATATTGTATAACTTCTAAGGAAACCATCACAAATAAGATGTTCCCTAACTTGAGTTGCATTCAATTTTCTTCTATTCAAACAGTTGACACAGGGACATCTGAACTTCACCTCATCATCACTTCTCCCCCCATAACGTTGCGCAAATTTTATAAATTCCTCTACTTCATTCTCATACTCAGTGCTAATACGTGGTAAATTAATCCAATCTCGATCCATACTGAAATTGCGTGAAAAATTTCAGTAATCTTTGAATCAATGCTCACGTCGTAATCAAGATGTGACCCTATCCCATTTAAAAAGATTCACTTTCTTTATTTTATTGGTACATATTACTTTTAAAATACATATCTTAAATTTCACGAAATTTTGCCAGCATTTCGCATTGGCCTTTAGGATACACGAAATGAAGTGATTATAAACCACAATCAAATATGCACCCGAAGATCAATACAAAACACAATTGACAAATATTCATGAATTTTAAGATATGTATTTTAATATATATATATATATATATATATATATGCACTAATAAATTACTAGAAAGTGATTAATCTTCTTAAACTGTTCAATCGGACAATTCAAGATTCAATACATTTAAATTATTAGTATTGTATCCCCTTATATCTAATTTAAAAAAAATGTAGTTTTTTCAAAATGAAAACTCGGGGACGATACATAATTTTCGTATTGAATCTCAAATGGGAAACTAAGGCTAACTCACATATAAGAAAAGCAAACAACATGTTTTAACAAATAATTAATCAAATATATATAAAGCAAACAACATATTGGCATCATAGGAAAATATTAGAATTAGGAACCTGGGAGCGCGTAAAAAGCAGATGACAGTGGAAGATGATGCAATTCAACGCGTTCGAGAGCTACGAGAGATAACAAAAAACACAAGAGAAAGTCATAAGTAACAAATAAAAGCAAAAACAACAATTTCCTTAACATCATATATTACCTATTTAATTATAGTGTTCTTACAATTCTCTTAAATTCAGACTTAATGCTCTACATTTGAAGACACAATGCTCTTAAATTGAGACTCAATCCTTTCACAAAATTAATCAAAACACTGCAAACAATTTCAATCTCAATGCAAATTAACACTCACAATAACTAAAATTGAAAATTAACATACACAAAACAGAAAACCAAACAAAAACGCATTGGAAATTTACCTTAAAGAAACCGCGGCGCGACAATTGCAGCAAAAGAAGGAAAATGTTCGCGTACGAAATGGAGGTGCAGCGACGGTGGCCGGAGGCGCGAAAGTTCGGTAGCAGTTGGTGGAAGAAGAAGAGGGTCTTGCGTGGTGGTGGAGGGACGCCAGAACACTTGCAGAGAGAGGGACGACTGGCCAGAGCAGCGTAGCCGGACGCGAGGCGAGACGGCGACAGCATAACAGTTGCAGGGGGCTCGCGTGGTGGTCTCGCCGGAAGTCGCAGAGAGAGGAGGAGACAGCGACGACGGCAGCACAACGGTGGCAGCACAACAGTGGCAGTGGCAGTGGCAGCACAGGAGACGGATGCAGTGGCAGCACGAAGCTCGCGTTGTTGGAGTGGTCGGAACTTGCAGAGAGAAGAGTGGCCGGAATTTGCAAAGAGAAATGGCGGAGCAGCGCGCGCGAGGAAGAAAGGGGGTTCAGTTTTGAGCCCTAATTAAACTATATGGCCTCGGTTAATTTAGAACCGAGGCATATAACCCCTTTTGGCCCTGATTCCCTAACACCCGAGGCCTAAAACCCCTTTTGGCACCGACTTTTCCCCAACCGAAGCCTATAAGTCCCAACGTCAATGGCATTTTTGAAATTTCTAGCAACCTTTTTGGCTTCGGGCCTCCTTAACCGAGGTCTATAACCTCTTTTGGCACCGGTTTTTTTGGAACCGAGGCCTATAACCGCTTTTGGCTTCGGGTTTTATGTGAACCGAGGCATAAAAGTTGCCTGTAATTGCAAAATTGTCACCGCGCCATTATATGCTTCGGTTCCTCGCCAACCGAGGCCTATAAGGCGAGGTAAAAATGCAATTCTGCACTAGTGAACAAACATATCCAAACAAAACATAGTTCATAGAGTTCTTTGCCCAAAAAGATCATCCCCCTTACTTCGCCACTCCAAAGACCATCCACAAACAAATACAATTCATAAAGTTCTATGCCTAGAGAGATCAACCCTCTAGCTTCAACACTTTAAGAACCTTCCACAAACAACCACAATTTAACATTAGTACTCGTATCCACACACACAATCAAGATAACAACAAAAAAACGTCAAAAAGCAACAAAGTTAGCTTTTGTACAACCCAAGATACTCACACACCCTTATACTCATCAAATCATGAAAAATATTCTTTCATAAAAATATCATCTTTCTCAAAAAAAAACTCTATACCTAAAATCAATTATCAATTTTTTCAAATCACAACATATTTTAAACAAAAACTCTTTTAAACCTCTACAGATAACAAAAAATAATCATAGTTTAAGACAATTTATCATGCACACATAAGAAAGCAAAAAAAATAACAATAGTAATAATAATAACAAGAAAACATGAATGTAAGACTCGTATCTCTTACTCTTCACTTCTTTCTTGTGTTCCTGTAAACTCAACCATTAAAAGTTTTTTCCTTCTTCCTTGACATATCACTGTTATTAAAATTCTCACCCTAATCCTTGTCCTGATATATTTATAAGTTTAATATATTTAATAAAAATACATTATTATATATCAGTTATTGTTATCTAATAATGATATATAAAAATATTTCATAATATCTAACCATATCTAAGGATATATTTTAATTTGTAAGAATATCTAGTATATAACAATATCCAAGTATATCTCTTAATATCTAACCATATATAATTATTCAGCAAATCTTATTTCTTAAAAAATAAATCTTTAAAATTGAAATAAATTCTTCAATTTATAACTAACTAACTATTTTATCTTTTACTTAAAATATTTAACTATATTTGCATATTTTTCTAATTATTAAATTTTAGGATCTAACACTAACAAATTTCTCAAATTGAAATTCGTAAATAAAAAACAAAAACAATCCTAATTAATGTTGACTCATCTTCAGTTAAGAATGTAAAAGAAATTCCAGCATATTATTAACAAAATATAACATGTTTGTTATTGATGAAATCATTATTGTCTCCCTAACATTATCGGTGAAAACTTTAACCTGATTAAGTTATATTTAATTAAAATTAAATTTTAATTTATATTTTATAAGATAAATTTTAATTTAATATTGTTCCGGTCAAGAAAGGAAAGGTGTAAAATAACCTTCAACCGAAAACAAAAACAAAAAAGATAAATTTCAACTTTAGCTAATGACTTACTTAGGCCAAAATATATCTGTCCCTTAACCATGAGAATAACACTTTTATTTATAGAGTCCAATCCTTTACAAATGTTGTCAATATACATAATCAGATACCGCCTAAAAGATAGTCTAACAAATAAAAATCAAAATATTCCCTAAAATAACAACTAAAAGATCCAATTATAAAATTTTCCTAAATAATAACTAGAAAGATTTTCCTGAATAATAACTAGAATATCTTCCTTAAATATCTTCTCGGCTAAAATAATTACATAATATTTGTTAGTATTATTTCTTTAATCTTAGCTTCTTACAAGGAGATTGGTTTGCTATCCTTACTGGCATCGGCTTAATGACAATGTCACTTCATATCTCTTCTTTGTTGATCATCACCCTATCATCAATAATATATCAACTCTATCATCGGTAATATATCGACGCGCTGTTTCTGGACGGATACAAATATATATTTAATTTTATATTTTTCTTTAATTTTATTTAAATTTAATTTAAAAAATTATAAATATATTTTCTTAAATATTTTTGAGTATTCACGAACACTTATAAATTTTAAATATTTTTAAATATTTTTTAAATGAGTACCGTATAACTGATAAAATTTTTTAGTTGTAGATCAGATTATACATAGACATTATTTGTTTAGATCGAACCCGTTACTATCCCCAACTCAAATAGTAATAACTGTTATCTTGTCGGAGTTATATTATTATGGTTAATATCAATAAATAATGTTCTGGATATCTAGAAAGGATAAAGTCCTATAAAAATAGTGCTTTGACTACATGGAAAGGACAAAATCCTATATGATAGTGCATTTGTTGAAGTTTGTGTTGAGACAAAACATTGTGACTAAATAGAAAGGATAGAGTCTGAGAGAAATAATGTTTTGACTACATAAAAAGAACAAATATAAAAATGATGAATTTGTATCTCTTTTTGAAATGATTCAAGAGTTATATGAATATGATGTTATTATATAAACATAATCGTACTATTAGTCATTTAAATATTTGAAATTGTTAGAAATAATACATATATATATAATAAAAATTAGAAAGTCACATAAAATGTATGTTCATCTATCAAAATATTTACTTTTATCATTTTCATAAATAAGAAATTATTAAAAAATTATTGTAAGTTTACTAGCACAAATATTTTTTATATAAATAAATAAATTTCATAGGTTTTCTTGATCATAATAAAAATGCTTAAAGTGCTTTTTATTTTATGATTTTCAATTCTACCTTGTAATAAAGACATGTTTAAAGAAACTAAAACCGAACAAGACAAATATAAATGATAAGATAATATATAGTTCTATTTTAAACTTGAAAAAAGTAAAAATAACACTTTTCCTATAATAAAAATTATTTTTTTATTAAAATAGAAATGATTTGAAATAATAATGGAAATAAAATGAATGAAATTATAACAATTAATATCCCCGAGATTCTTAGTTTTTGCGTATGATAACATCTGTTTCATTTCTCTCTGCTCATAAATGAAAAACTAAGGTTAGAAAAAATGTTTCGGTGAATTCCATGGAGTAAGCTCTAATAAAAAATATATGAGAACAGCAAGTAATTCATTTATTATTTATATTTACCAGTAATTGTGATACAATGTCAAAAAGATGTTATCAAATATCGGTACTTGGAGAACCATTTAAATAAATTATAACCCCAACAAATAAAAGAAAATGAAAAATTACCATTCAGTCCCCGTCTCGAACATAGGTTTGGAAATGGGCCAACGCATAGAAGAAGGCTTTTTTTTAATTGAATTTAAAATTTGAATGATACACCCTGACGTTTAACAGCAGTGTTAAAGATTTGTGGTTGTTTTTTAATTGAATTTAAAATTGAATAATACACTGCGATCAATACGGTTAAGGAAAGATAGGGATGACAAGTATATTTATGTTTGTGAGGAGTTATTAATAAAATTTATGACATATAATTAATATTTTTTGTGAGTATTTATTATTCATGATAACGAATATTTTAATATTTTGTATATGTTAAAATTTAAAATTAAAATTTAATTTATAATTTATTAAGTTAAATTTAATTTAACTTTTTTTAATTTTATTTTAAAAATTTATAAAATATTTTCTTTTAAATATTTGTAAATATCCAAAAAAAAACCTGCAAACATTTTTTAAATACATATCTAACAAATAACATGTGTGTTTTTTGGTTTATGTCCATCCGAATCCGTTGCCTCCTTACATTTAGAAATTAGGTAGAAAAGGAGTGATGAGGGGGCGGAGTGAGAAAGAATTAAAATGGAAAAAAAAATTGATATAGTAATAAGTCGTATTGAATAAAAAATATTAAAAAAAGTTATCCACAAAAGCACTTAGTTGTCAGATGAGTCATCGCGAAAGTTGCAATGTCTGAAACCTAATCCAGTGAGACGCGGACACCCCACAGCTGTAACCCTATTCTCCGCACGTGTCACGCCACAAGCCCTAAACCCAATCCAACTCACTCCTCCTCTCTGGTTGGTTTCAGTTTCAATCTGAATTTCAATTTTCAATTTATGTTTTCACATTCCAATTAGTGTCCGCTGGTAGAACCCACGTGCCCACTCCACACACACCTTCCTCCTTTTCTCTTTCGAGTTTCCAACGCAACAACAGCCACAGGAGTTGTTGAAAATAACAAACATTTACTGTTGTTACCCTTCTACCTTCTTAGACGCACGCCACAACAAACACCTTCTCAGACACAACACAACACAACACTTAAAAACCTTTGCAACACCTCACTTTCGGTTTTCCCATAATACAACTATAACTACATCAAACCAAAAGCCTAGTGTCGAATTATTGACTTCAAATTTCAAATCCACTTTGTCCCATCCCACCTGGACTTCCACCTCATCCCTCTCCTCAAACGCCATGAAAATAGGTCAGGTTCTTTCTCTTCTCTCTAGCCCCTTCTCAAATTTATTATCAATACCAATTGCTTCAAGATCCGTGCTCAAACTCTGTGCTTTGCTTAACCACTATTCTTCTATTTATGTGTCCCACAGTCCTTGGCTTTTTACCGACTTTGATTTTTCGATTACACAATGCTCTCTTGCTTTATTTTCTTTATGTTATTGTTATTTGGGGTTGCTTTGCCGTCTGACCTTTCAGAGAATTCCAATTTTCTGTTACGTCTTTTCTTGCTTCTTTCTTGATTCTCATACTTTGTTTGATTTTGGTTCTACTCTTTAGTTTGTTTATTCCTTGTTTCTTAAAATATTCTGAGGAATCTGAATTGTTTTTGTTTGTTATTATTGCTTGCTAAGGAAAGTAATTTTTGGTGTGTGTCTTTGTCTGTGGCATTCTCTGAAACAGCTATATGATTGTTGAAAGGAGTTGCTTGGTGCTAATGCTCATGCTTGCTGGGATTTTCAACCAAATCTCTGATTTCAGAAAGATGTAATTTGATATATGGGGTTAAGTTTTGGTTTGGTTTGCGGATCTAGAAAAGAGAGGGAATTATCATGTAGTGTAAAAATATAGCATCATCTCATGGATAAGAGGGAGGGCAGAAAGGGAAATTTTGCCTTTGTTTGATTAGGCTTACTGAAGATAAAAAAAAAAGGACTTACAAAATGAATAAATTGTATAGCTGAGATGGATATTTCATTTTTTTTTTTGTGTTGAGCTGTATTGCTTCCATTTCTTCTCTTGTTTGAAAGTAATAGATTGGCCCAGAAAAACTAAGGGCATTGTCAAAGTGGATAGATGATAAATATAGTATAAAAAAATCCCTTTTTAATCTGTGGCATCTAATAAAGTACTCAAGAATTGCAATTGCATGTATTTGATTTGAATGAACCTCTTTAAATGACCTGAAACGCAATTGATACATTAAATGACCTAAAGCACAATGGTCACTTGGTAAACCTGACATAATACTGAGCATAGTGGCCGAAACAGTGGCTTTTTGTGTGCTATAGAGGCGCTTCCATGGTATATAGCCTTCAAATTCCCATTTTGACCCCTGGAATACCCCTTGAATACTGTTGTCCGGATAATATTTCACAAATTACCTCTTTTTTCCCTGTGTTCCCACACGCTTTATAAGTGTTTTTTTATTTGCTGTGTTAGTTTTTCTTCCTTTATGTTTATCAGTTCATATTGTAACAGTTTTTATATAATTTGTTATGTTCTTTTTTCTAAATTTCACTGTTATCTTTCATTACTATGTTGTTATTGCTTGTAGATTGATGGTGGTTGTCTGTGTAAACTGACAGTGGGACATAATATGTGTGGCAAATACCATTTATAGTTTGTATTATAACGTTAAAAATAAAGGTCATCACACATCCTGCTATATAGAATTTTCAAAGTTGGCTGCATCACTGTCTGAGATTGATTACCAGGATTCTAAATTCACATAGCTGAAATTCCATTTCTGAATATACAAACACGCATCAATTTTTGCATGACATAAATAATTATGTTATCCCTGTGTCTCTACTGCTTTATGCTCCATTCAAGGTTTGTTTTTTAGTATTTTTTTCATTGCATGACATCAATTTTGTCATTGTTTTTTTATGCTCCATACAAGAGCATTAGTTTATCCATGTTAGAAAGGGCTGCTTGGGGTTTGACTACAGCAGAGAACTGGTGAATAGGTAGAGGGAAATACAAAAAACAAAAAATCAAAAACTTCATCAATTGTAAAGGAAATGTGGAATTAAATATTTCTTTGGTGAATGAAGTACACAAAATAATATTTAAACTCATGTACTACAGTATAATTTAGCAGTAGATTTGATAGCTTCTGCTATTTAGTGTCAGTGGCTTTGCCATCTAATTTATATTTTCTGTATTCAGAGTGTATTTTCTGACATAGGAATGTATTCAACTTGATCTTATTACCTGCACAGATATCAGCATTTGATCATAGGTCTGTTTTGTTTTTGTGGCTGAGAGGAACTGATTCCAAACTATTCTATATGGGGGCTGGGGAAGAGAGCACAACTAAACCTTCAAAGTCATCTTCATCAGTTCAGGTCTTTCCCCTACTATCTTCCTGCTCCCTTTTATTTTGCCTCTCCTTTCTCTTATGTCTCCTTATCTTCTCTGTTTACACTAGCAGGAGACACCAACAGTGCCTGCATATCCTGATTGGTCAAGCTCCATGCAGGTAGGAATATATGTTAAATAGCTTCATCCTGCTGAAGCACTTCTGCAGATAAATTATGTTGATATCAATGCATTTGCTTTTTACTAGGCCTATTATTCTACTGGAGCTACTCCACCCCCCTTTTTTGCCTCAACTGTTGCTTCCCCAACTCCCCATCCCTTTTTATGGGGAAGCCAGGTAAATGTAGTAAATCATTTGGGATATGTGCAATTATACATTATGGAAATGAATCTTCATTTACAATTTTGTTATTTTTCCAGCATCCCTTGATGCCGCCATACGGGACTCCAGTCCCATACCCAGCTTTATATCCTCCTGGGAGTATCTATGCTCATCCAAGCATGGCAGTGGTAAACCACTTTTTCACACTCCAATCCCTGGAATGCCTCTTTGCCTGAGCAGAAAAGGATGAATTTTTATCTGTTTGTTGGCAACCATGTTCACTACTTTACTATAAATGGGCATTTTAATTCACAATCTATCTTTTTTTTGTTGGTTTTTTAATCATTTTGCTAGACTCCGAGTGCTATCCAGCAAAGTACGGAGATTGAAGCGAAGGGAGCTGATGGAAAGGATCGAGACTCGTCCAAAAAATTGAAAGGAACTTCTGCAAATACAGGTTCCAAAGCAGGAGAGAGTGGAAAGGCAGGCTCAGGTTCAGGCAATGATGGCATGTCTCAAAGGTTTGGCAAAAAACTGAGTGAACTAATTAATTTAGATCTTTTCTACTTCTTTATCTTCAATATACATTTTTAATATGAATTTCTATTAAAAATATATGAAGCAGTGGTGAAAGTGGTTCGGAGGGTTCATCAAATGCCAGTGACGAGAATACTAACCAGCAGGTACATAACAGATTACATTAGTACATGTGCTTTCACTTGTTTTTGTAAATAATAGCCTTGCTGAAATATAAACAACACCCTGTTTTTCATTTGCAATCACTTGGCTTTGTTATTTTGATGTTCGCAGCAAAAGTATGAATTGAATTGGTTTAGTTAACAGCTTGTTGATTTTTCTCTAAACTGTGTTTGCCTTTTTTTTTTATGATGTTTTCTCCACAGGAATCAGCTACAAACAAGAAGGGAAGCTTTGACCTGATGCTTGTGGATGGTATTAATCATCTCCATTCATGATTATCTTTTTTTCCTTCTCAGTTGCTGAGATGAGTTATCATTTCCATTAAATTTTCAGGAGCCAATGCCCAGAACAATTCTGGGGGTGCCATTTCTCAATCTTCTGTGCCTGGAAAGCCTGTTGTCTCAATGCCAGCCACTAATCTTAATATTGGAATGGACTTATGGAACCCCTCATCTGGTGGTGCCGAAGCTGCAAAAATGAGACATAATCAATCTGGTGCCCCAGGAGTTGTTGCCCTTGGTGAACAATGGATACAAGTACGAGTCCTACAGTTGTTTTTGTTAGAAATTATTCTATTTATGTTTTGCTTTTAATGGTGAACATATTTATATTGTTTTACATATAATAATATATTTGAAAAGGAATGTTTTGTTGATACTGTACATCATGTTCCCAGGTATGGTCACTCAATATTATGAGGATTTTGAAGGAAGGAAAAAAAAGCTTAAAGTTAAATAGATTGTGTTGCCTAGATTATCGTTTGTTTGAACTTGAGTTAATTGGTTGTAGTAGGCTTAACAACACTTTGGAACCTCCTAGATTAAAATAGTAAAATTGTTTTAATGGCTATGCTTGATTTTGGTAGGATGAACGTGAGCTGAAAAGACAGAAGAGGAAACAGTCGAACAGAGAGTCAGCTAGGAGGTCAAGGTTACGCAAGCAGGTAACTTTCGTCTAATATCCATTTCATGCACCCTTGTTACTGTGGAAGATTACAAGTTTTTGACTATGCAGGTTCTTTCATACTACCATTTTACAATTTAACAGAGAATAATGACGTGTTCTGCATTTCTTGTACTGACCAGGCTGAATGCGAAGACTTACAAAAGAGGGTGGAGACACTGGGAAGTGAGAATCGAAAACTCAGAGAAGAGCTTCAGAGACTTTCTGAAGAATGCGAGAAGCTTACATCTGAAAATAATTCAATCAAGGTATAGATTTTTCTTACCATTCTTCCTTCGCTGGCCCTTTATTACCTTTTGCAGTTTATAATTTGAACATAATTGCTTTAAACAGGAAGAGTTGGAACGGATGTGTGGGCCAGAAGCAGTTGCTGACCTTGGATGAACCAACGACACATTTGAGTTCCTCGGTGTAGTGTTTGATGGTAACGGCAAAATTTGATAGTTTCTTAATTAAGACGAATCTGCAGCTGGAATTTTCTTATGAATGGCCCGGTCTCTTAATTGAGAATAGGATATAATGTTTTTTCCTTGTTATACTAATTTATATGATTAACCCTCAATTGTAATTGCCCTTATGATTTTACATGTCATTTGTTTGTAATATTTACCAACCAGTACCGTAGAATAGACAATGTAGGCTACTTGAGCTCTTCTGTTCAGAACATAGTTTTGCAACTGATGTTGAGAGTCGTGCTTCAACTTTTGAAATCTTCATTACTTCACTTTAGAGTCATTTTTTGTTCGATACTAATCATGTTCATGTTTTCAGCTGATTGAAGAATGTTATAACCCCAAGGCACGCTATCATTACCTGTCAAAACTACATCCCTTCTCCCCGAAATTTTTACTTCCCGAGGGATTTTGATTTTCATATTGTAGTTAAGTCATCTCTGTCAGTCTCCTTAAGATGCATACTTTTTACAATAGTATAGATTCCATGAGGCGATTTTACGTAATTTTTGACTTTTTTTTAAACAAGTAATTAGTTTAAAGGAATGACACAACATAAGACACTGATAATCTGATTTTGCATTTTCAGTTCTTTAGGCATTTTGACAGTCACAGCATTTCATTGCATAGATTACAACTTTTAAAATAATTACATTTATAATTGAATTTATATATTCTGAACCTCTATCATGAGAAGGGTTCATTCTTCCCGTACCTCCGTTGTTTCCTTCCTGCACCCCCATACAATCTTTAATCTCCATTTTACCCTTTTATTAAATAATATTAAAAACCCTAATTCATCCATCTCCATCATTCTTCCTTTTCTCTTCTTCCATGAACAACACAGCGCCGCACCTTCCTCCATTTTCATCTCCGAACCCTACACCTTCCGCCAACGACATGCCAGGGTTTTCAACAAGATTAGATAAAAAGAATGGATTTAACTATATCATCACGATGGAACCATCTCGAACGTCTTGCACCCGTGCATGGGACTTCTCCACCTGAAGGCCGCTCCGCGCTGCGTTTCGTTGCTTTCCACCCTCGACTGGAACGACGCAGAAACCGAAACCCGCCATAATGGAAATGCATACGCTCGTTCCGAAAGCTTTTTCATTTTTCGGATTGGACGTTCCAGAAAGTATTTTCGGATCTGAAAATGTTCACAAAATATAAAAGAGCTTTCCAAAATAAATGTTGCCAAACATATTTCCCTGGAAATATCTTTCAATGTTTTTTTTTTTTTTATATTTAGAAATGGACGTTTCAGAAAACATTTCGGAATCTGAAACTTTCAATCTGAAAAATATTAAAAATAAGATGTAAGGAATTTTATTATATGAAAAATAAATTGGGAATTACAACTTGGTGTTGCTGACAGAAAAGAGTGGGGTGCAGGAAATAGCAGCCCATAAGAAGTTTTCGATCACTTAACTTATGTTGAGTCAGAAATGTGTGGAATCTGTTATAGAATAATCGTGAGAAAGAGGACACGAAGTAGAGAGAGACTGATTTTCTGTGTGTCATTTATCAATAGGAGAAGTTCCTAATTATATATATGAAAGACAACTCAAGGATTACACTTCAATGATTACAATACTAATGATAACATCAATAGAAATCAATTATAGGTAACTGTTAACAATTCAATGGACATCCATAAATTTCATGACATAAACAAATTTTAAATGTCAATTTTAACTTTTCATCAAGTGTAATCTTAATTAATTGAGTGTTGTTCTTGTTACTAGGAGAAGTTGTTCATCCTTTGTGTAATTCAAAGGAGATGTTCATTTTTTGCAGATTCGAGGAAAGTGTCTTTCATCTCTTATAACTTCAAAAGAGTTAGTTTCTTCTTTCTAAACTGCTCTTATTGTTATGGTAATATTAAGTTTACTTTAGTGTTTAATTAATTCCTATTAATTCCTCTTTTAGTAGTGATTAACAATTGGACGTGGGATCTTTTGATCTGAACAAATATAAAATACATTGTGCAAATTTCTCTTTCCCTATTATCTTTGTTTACATGTTAGCATAAACAAGATAAAAGTTAAAAAAGAGTTTATATATTCATGACAATAGACACACAAAAATAGATAAAAATGGATGTTATTACATATCCACAAACCTTTTTTATCATATCCATATTTCACTTCAAGTGCTTTCCATAACTCAAGAAGAGTTTTAGTATGACAAAATATCTCATAAATTTTCAGTTAAAATATATTCATGACATAAAGTACTTTCATTAGAAACACCATGCTTAGAAGTAGAAGATGTTGAATCATCACTTAATATAATAGACGGATTAGTAGTTTTAGAGATCACATAAAATAATCATAGTTCAGTGAATCAAAATTTCATTTGTTGTTACCAGTAGAGACAAAATTTTGCCTGTAAATTTTTCAAACTTACTTGAGAGTGACTTACACATATCCATGACAAACATATGATACAATATTATCTTTGAATTTTTTAGTAAAAGAATAATGAAGAATCGAGTTTTTCTCTTTAAGAATGTAAGTAATAAAATAGAGGTATGAATAAAGAAGATTGATCAAACCAATTAATTCTTATAAAAAATAACAATATATGATAAAAATTAATGAAGAAATGACTAGAAAGAGCATGATGTAGCGCACTACGCCTCCATTATACAGGATAACACAAAATAATATGCACTCATATCCCAAAATACAACAACTCATCAAATCCAACAAGTACAATAAAGAATCTTAAAATCTTATAAAAACCAATGTTTTAGAAGATAATCTAGAATAAAATATTATAAATTTTTGTAAGGGTTGTTGTATTTGTTGTGTATTTGTCTTATGTAAAACGAATTGTAGTTATAAAAGAGAGTAAAAAGTTGTTAGTAATAAATCCCTCTAAAACAAAATAAATATAATAGGTTAGAAAATTTTCAAATATGTGATATGTGAGATAATATGAGATATTTACATGGTCAATTATTTCGATGGATGTGGTCCATTTGTCAATCAATTTTTTAATTTGTTGCATAAATTTTGATACTATAATCTTGTGTAATTTGCAACAATGTATTATGACAATTATTGTGTTGATGGACAGAGATCTCTATAAATTTTACATGTGCTATGTGTTTTGGGTCATCAAATTTGCTCTCTTCTATATTATATTGTACCATCAAAGTTTAGAGAGTGGATGTTTGAAATGAAAAAAAAAACACATTAAAGAATATCATGAGAGTGACAATGACTAAAAGTTAGTCCTTAATCTTTCTTCCGCATTAGTTTTACATAATAATGTTAAAAAGAGTTCACTCATAAACAACATTTATTCATGAAATTAATAAAAGTATTAGTAAAGATAACTATCATTAAAATTATCATTTTTTTAAATTATACTAATATTTCTAGCAAACTAAGAATCAATATTTTTTAAGATAGCCCGCCTACGAGATCAAGACCTTGAAATGGAAAAACAATCATAAATTAAAGACTCGAATAAAGAAATTAATTAGCATTTATAAGAATTATCTTGACGAGAACATTGTGATTTACAACTAAAGTATAATGGGAACGGATTCATTGACTTTTAGAAAAAGTCAAGTAATTATAGTTTAGTCACATAACATTAAAGTTAATCATTTAGCACATAAAAATTAATTAAAATTACGTGACTTTTCTCGAAAAAAAGTCACTAAATCCATTCTCGTATAATATAGAAAAGAAAAAAAAGTTTTCTCTCTCGGTATAAAAAATAAAATCAACTTATTTATATCATAGGTGGATCTACTAAGAAAATCATGGTTGGCTAATAATGTCACAGAAAATACAATGCATATCTTAGTTTAGTCAAGTTAATCCGATAAGATTAATGATTGCACTACTTATATAAAAATGGAAATGATCGTGGTTGTGAAGAGTCCTTGTGGTTTCTCAATTTTGTAGTTATCCACGCAGAATTTATTTTGTGTCAAATGGAAAGACACCTATATATTCATCACTGAATCTTAGTTAGGAAGATACCTGCCACTGTTTTTTAACGTAATCAATTCCATTAAGCCTTTTCATCTGTTTCACCCAAAAAAGATATAAGCTAAATTGTAACCACATACACGCATATGACATATGAGTAGACACTTGAATTCACATGCTATGCTAATAGAACCCAAATTTTCAACTATATTGTTCTGGTATATCCAATAAATTTCACATCATTTAAGAGTCGAGATCAAGCGAAGTTTAAATATTTTGGGAACGTAATGGTTATTCCTAACGATGACTGCCGGACGAACTTGGGTTGAAATCGAAACATTGCACCCACCATAAAACTCAACGCGGTAGTTATTCTTAACAATGATTGTCGGACGAACTTGGATTGGAATTGGAACATAAATTATTATCACTATCAATATAATTATAATAACATTCACAATAAAGATATTAATATTTTATCGACTAAAATATCTCCATCTTCTTCTTCTTCTCACGTTTTGAATAAATTGCTCCATCGTAAGACTAAGATAATGTCGTTTATGAATTCAACCATTCATTTATATCCATACCTATATGTCACTCTTTATTGCACACCAAGGCCATAATATGAGAAATATAGTCGAGTATGTCAACCATTTAAGTCGGTGACTTTATTGAGGCATTTCAATTTATTTACGTGTGAGTTTAAAGTTTCATAATATATAACTTTGTACTTCATCAACTTGTTTTGAAGTTTTAAGTAAAAGTGGTGTTTCACTTTTATGCCCATAGTTCTTACTTGGCTCAATCACATTTGTTTTCAGTTCTTCTTGATCTTAAAGCTTTGGATTTGATTTTTGACTAAAGTAAGAGTAATGAATCAGTTACTGTTTTTATACATAATAAACGGAGACTTAAATTCTATTTTAAACTCTTTTTCAATACATTGTTTTTGTTGGGTTAAATTTATCTGGATTCCTAATATTTAATGAGTAAAAGGACTGATGTTGACAAGACTAAAATAAAATGAAGACTTTAGTGTAGGTGAAGTTTAAGGCTTTTGTAACATAATGGTTTTCTTTTTCTTTTCATTTGTGATTATACATGATTTAAGCTTGAAGTTAAAGAGAAACAGTAAAACTATCTCTAGAGTTTTTTTTTCATGGTAGCATACGTACGTCATGATAAATAAAAAGTTAAATCACTTCAGAATTCTTCAATTTTATAACAAAATCTGAAGTAAATATTCTTATGTTTATTTGACTTAATAGAGTCTTTATTTTAATAAATTTGTTACAATAAAGTTTTCTTAGTTAGTAATATATTAACGGTGTTAATTATGCATCACGTATGAACATGTAATTGGATACTTGATATTTTGACATCACTCTTTATTTTATCACTAATTGACACTACTTCTTATTATTATTCACTTTTTCTTTCTTCTAAAACTATAATAGTTAAATTTTAAAAAGACTATTGTATTCTTAGAAAAGGTGTCAAATAGTTGTCAAATAACCCTTTTTCTTTTTTTTAATACTACTAAAGAAGATATATGATTAAAAAAAAGGAAACTTAAAATTAAAGAGTGTAAACAAATAAGAGTTTAATAAATATTATCATTGCCTAAGTGTAATAAAAAGTGTTGTTTTTGTGAAAGCATTTGTTACATAACGGTTAATAGAGATTTATTTTGATAATGGAAAGAATATCCCTGTATAGTAACAGTCCTATATATGTATTCTATTTATTTATACCTGTATGTAGAAATGATACCTGTTTTTGATCTTTTTCTAATTTTATTTTTTAATATGTATTTTTAAATTAAAATAACTATTTTATAAATATTATCTATTAAGTGACTCTTTGTTTAAATTTAACCATTTTTTATTTGACATTTTTTAAAATTTTATTATTTTTTAATTAAAAAGTTATCCACAAAATAAATAAATAAAATTATAATAAATTTATAAAAATTATTTATATTTAATTTATAATTATAATAATGACAATAATATAATTTTATGATTTTTTGTTATAATAAAATGAACACGCTCACTAGTATTCCCTAGGATTGAAATTTTTAAATAACTTATTTGCTGAATCATGTAATTTAAATATTGTTCCCATTTATACTCTATTGTATTATACAATTTACGCATTTAATTTATTCCTTTTACCATTTTCTGATAAAATTTAAAATAATTTTTATTTGAAATAATATCTTTGTAAGGATATTTCTAAAAGTTAACACATAAATCAATGAAAAAGAAAAAGAGTTATCTGACACCAGAGGTGAATAATGATATTTTGACTCACTTGTTTGATCCAATTTTAATTATTTATTTTGATTTTTTTGTGATGTGATATGATAATTTAAAAATATAAATTAAAAGTGGGTCAAACAAAATGAGTCACAATATCATTAATCTCTGTAAATATTTCCTATAATCATGTTTAATAATAAAATATTAAATTTAGGTTTTATCTCATTTGAAAAATCTATTAAGTATAATGAGACGCTAAGATAAAAAGGTACATATACATGTTATCTTCAAATACTTATGAATTATATTTATTTTTATTGAGAAAAATTCATAAAAGAAAAAACAATTGACCTCCTCAAAGCGTTGTGTTATAGGAGCAATGGTAATAAATATTGGAAATAAAACTTTTTTCTAATTTTCTTTTCAATCTAATTTGAAAATGAGAGCCATTGATTGATAGGGTTCATCTGAACTTTAACTATTCAATAAAAGAACCTATAATAAAGTGCTATGTGAGGAAATAAATATGGCTAAGTTCCTAGCGCCATGTTGCTATTTTTCTTTATTGTTGGAAAATGATACATTAACAAAAAAAAATAACAAAATTTAAAAAACTATTAAATAAGGTAAAAAAAAGTACACTTTTATTATTTTTTTTGTTAAAAAATAAAAAAATTAATCTACTTTAATATTATTTACAGAAAGTTTGTCAATTTTTGTTGAGAAAAAAATTTTCAACAAAAGTTAACAAACTTTTTATAAATAGTATTAAAGTAGATTAATTTTTTATTTTTTAACAAAAAAAATAATAAAAGTGTACTTTTTTGTACCTTATTTAATAGTTTGTTAAATTTTGTTAATTTTTTTTTTTAATGTATCATTTTCCTTTCTTTATCACAGTGTGAGTCCCACTTGAGAGTTGTCCTGAAGAAACATGGCAACAACAGGAATTAATAATGGAAGGAGACAAAGGTTTTAAGAAAATACAGATTAGGGGGTTATTAATAGTTATTATGTAGAAAATACATGGTTTATATTGTACATCATTTATTGTTAATGATCAAGATAATGTATTTTATTTATCTTCACTTTTATTATTGGGAAATATTTTCGAAAAGTCAAACTACATTTACAAGAATATTAGTACCAAACGATTAAATATTGAAAGTATCTCTTAAAATCTTTATATTAAATTACATGTTGCACAAAATATAGTTAAAGGAATAACCAATGTTCTACATCAACTGTATAAGTATGGAATAGAAAATGTTTACTACATCAATTAATTCAGTAATGCGAAATAAGGTATTTTGTTTAATTTCATATTACATGCATCTAAATTTGTAAAAGCACAAAAAAAAAACAATGATTGAATAACGAAAACAACAATGATTGAAAATTTACTAACAATATTCAATATTCACATGTTGATAAATAAAAAAATGATGTTATCATATTCGAATACTGTTTTTCTATGCTACTTATATCTTGTACTTAGAAATTATTGTCGTATGCGTTTAAGATACTGATATTTGAAGATAAAGAAATATTATAATTTTTAGGAATACAAAGGCTCATGTAGAAGAGATTTTTTCTATTACCCAACTAAAGATCTGTGTATGATTAGCAGAAAAATTGTAAAACACTTATTTTTCTTACTTTGATTGGTGCATGAATCCTAATGTACTGATATTTTGAAAACATGTAAAAACTAAGATTATGTACATTTATAATGTTATTGTTTGTATTTAAAGATTAATAAATACGGAAATGAACTTTCCAGCATTAACGGGATGAGTGGAACTAATCGTTGTTAGTTTTTCCCGGGTCAGCTCAAGTAATTTGTAGTTATTTAAGTAAGCACTGCTTAGGAAAAAAAAAAGAGTTTTAAATTTTCGCAATTTAAAGATTTGTCTCCTAATTATATATATATATATATATATATATATATATATATATATATATATATATATATATATATATATATATATATATATATATATTTTTTTTTTTTTATTTTGTTATAATATTT
>Ga0214545_1002347_pt1 | contig 36429 bp, 9 predicted proteins | sample CNSS4metaG_FD_160064 | JGI IMG/M metagenome (GOLD analysis project Ga0214545, IMG submission 160064) | Root nodule microbial communities from cowpea collected in UCLA plant growth center, Los Angeles, California, USA - CNSS4 | ecosystem: Host-associated > Plants > Roots > Nodule | place: USA...
CAATGACTAAATTAGTGACCGATTCAATGATCGAATCGGTACTTGATTTAGTGACCAATTTAATTACTAATTTATTTGTAATTTAATGACAAATTTTTTGGTCACTAATGATATTTCTATTTAATTTCAACCACTTCAAACATAATTTAATAATTAGTTCTCTAAGGTATTTTTTATCTTATCATACCTTAATTATATATTTGATTTCCTTTGTGCGATTTCTTTCAATAGTCTCTCAAATTATTTCTAAAACACACATTTGTTAGTTTTTTAATATTTTTATTTATTGTTTATTTTCATCATGTAGAATAATATTTCGATATATTCTATCTAATTATTTGTTATTTTATAACTCATTATTAATCATACTGTAATTTTTTAACTTTAATTGTATAAATAACTTTTATTTACTACAATATAAAAATTTAATGTAATTGCTGTGAATATTGCTTTGTCACTATCCAACATATATTGAAGTTCAAAAGATACAAAATCTATGTCAAAATTTTATTATTATGTTTATTATTTGTTCTGTGTGTCATTTTGATCGAGTGATGTTATAACTTTTATTAGTGTATAAAATAGAGATTCATTAGAATTTAAAAAATTGAAGTAAACAAACATTTAAAATATATTTTAATTTGAATATTTGTTTTCCTTTTATATTTTTTTGAAATCTTTTTTAATTTTATCATCTAAGTTCATCAATGTTGTAGTTTGCAAATTTAATAAATGTTTTGGTTCTCATGAAATTTTATTTGGTATTCTAATCTAAAATGTAGACAATTATAATTTATTTCAAAGTATTTGATATGGAAGAAACAATCATCCTCCTAATATTGAATATTTGATAATATTATGTTTTCTTTACCGTAATTTTTTTTCTTTTATAAAAATTAATATTGAAGTAGTTAGAACACGAGTACGAGTATGGGTACGAGATTATACCCGTTACCTGGTGGGGATAGGGATGGGAAAAAAGTTTGATACCCGTTGGGTTTGGATATGGGGATGAATTTTTTATGTGGGGATGGGTATGGGATAGCGAAACCCATCCCCGCCCTGTCCCATTGCCATCCCTAGATATGATTGACTTAGGAAAGATGAGATTCTTCCTTGGCATTGAGTTCTTACAAAAAGCAGAAGGAATTTTTGTGTGTCAATGAAAATATACCAAAGATGTGTTGAAGAAGTTTGCAATGTTAGAGAGCAAACATGTACAAAGTCCAATTGTTCCAGGTAGTAAGCTTAACAAAGATGTGGAGGGTACAGATGTGGATGACACTTACTTCAAGAAAATTGTGGGAAGTCTACTATATATGACAGCTACACGGCCAGATATCATGTTTAGTGTAAGCCTAATTAGCATATACATGTCAAAGCCAACAGAGATGCACTTACAAGCTGCTAAAAGAATCTTGAGGTATTTAAAAGGAACTACTAGTTATGGGATATTCTACAAAAAAGGGGGAGAGGAAAATCTGCTTGCTTTCACATATTCTGATTATGCAGGAGATGAGGATGATTGTAAAAGCACTTTTGGTTATGTATTTTTGCTAAGTTCAGAAGCAATGTCATGGATGTCCAAAAAACAACCAATTGTTACCCTCTCAAGTACAGAGGCAGAGTTTGTGGCTGTTGCTGCCAGTGCCTGTCAAGCAATGTGGATGAAAAGAGTTTTGAGAAACTTAACACATACTCAAGACAGTAGCACAATTATTATGTGTGACAATAGTTCAACAATTAAACTTTCCAAAAATCCAGTAATGCATGGTAGGAGCAAACATATTAGAGTGTGTTTTCATTTTTTTAAGAGATCTTGTGCAAGATGGAGAAATCGAGTTGGTACATTGCAGAACTAAAGAACAGGTTGCAGATTTAATGACCAAGGCTTTAAAACTCGAGACTTTCCAGACTCTCAGGAAAAAGATGGGAATGATTGATTTTTTTGAAATAAACTAACTACATACTGTTGTCAGTTTAAGGAAGGGAATGAAAAGATTTTTACTGTTGTGCTGTTGCTGCATAAAGCCTAGTTTCTAGGAGTGTTTTTTGTTACTGCATAATAAAGCCTAGCTTTTAGGAGCATTTTATGTTTCACTGTTATCACGTAGCTATTTTTATGTATTCAGTTATTATTCCAATGTATTCGGTTACTGGCTATTTAATAGCCTCGTTGAATTCAATAAAAGCACTCAATCGGCAGTAGTTTCAATATACATTCTATTCCTTACAATATATATATATATATATATATATATATATATTAGAAAAAAAACATTTTGAGTCTTCATTGAATAATGGTGGTTGGATTCTTACCCTTCATCGGAGTAGATTACTTCCAAATATTGTGGAGGCATTGATGTGTCTCCAAGACTGGTTATGGACCAACATGGAAGGTAATGAAATTAACGTTTTTACTTAGATATTTTAATTAAGTGATTGTTAGAAATTTTTAATGAACTTCTATGTTTTCAGACTCTTCTAAATTAAAATTGGACAACATGAAACTTTATACAATATTGCAAGATGTGGACATCGATGAAGTTAGTAATTTCTTTAATATTTCATTCAAAAATAAAGTACAATATAAATTGTTAGTGATTTTTATTTGTTTGTTTTTCAAAAACCAATCGAAGAAAGTGAGTTTGTTGATCCAAACACTAATTATGGTTAAATAATTATTTTTTAAAATATTTTTATAAATACCCACGGGTACCCGTGAATACCCGCGGATATGAAAATAATAGACGGGTACCTGCATAACGGATACTCGACGGATATGGGTACGGGTACGGGGCGAATATTTATCCAGCAGGTAGGGTACGAGGGAGCTACTACCCGTACCCTACCCGTCCTGTTGACATCCCTATTTAAGAGTCATATAATTACAATATGGAACATTAAGGGTCATATAATTACAATATGAAATATTATGGATGTTGTGAATCTTTATGGTTTAGGAAAATATGAGATATAGGACATATATAAGAGATATATTATATGGAGGAACTTGTTATTTTATGTTATTCATATACTATATATATATATATATATATATATATATATATATATATTAAATTATGAATTTGGTTCCCATTTTCGTAGGAAAATATCGATTTTGTTTCTTTATTATTATTTATTTTAATTTGATCCCTATATTTGAAAATTTGATGCAATCAAGTAATTTTCGTTAGTAGTGTATTAACACCATTGAATAGGTGTCCCATGTCAGTTCGTGTTTTTGTTTTTACTTTTTTTTAATCATAAATTTGTCACATGTGAAGCTGACATCGAGTCACGTGGTAGTGACAATGTGATGTGGTAGTGGCAGTGTCACATGTCATTGTTATGTCAGGTGTTATATCCTCATTCTCAATTTCATCCTTGTTTTTTTATTTCATCTCAATTTAGTCACAAATTTTGTACAAATTGAACAATTTTGTCCCTCCCCATGTTGAAACTAAATTTAATTTTTATATAAATGTTATAAAAATATTCTTATTAAAATTGATATTCTTATTAAATATTTTTAACAAGATTAAATTTATTTAAATTTATATTTTACATTAAACTTTATTTAAAATTGTCTTAAAGTTGTTAATAGAAAATAATGCTAATAGAGAAAAAAAATTCAAATAATTGTATTGATATTTTATTACATCACACTTTAATATTATTTTTTATTTGAATTTATATTTCAAAGAAATTTATATTTTTAAAATGTGTAAAGTTCACTAATTGCTATAGCGTGCAAAATGTGTAACTCTATAGCGTTTGCCCAAAGACAATACCTTTAATTAAACATGCAAAATTGATATTGTAAGATCCGAGAAATTTGAATAATTAATTAAATAATCATTTAATAAATGCGGGTAGTATAAGCCTTTAAGGCATTTAATGCAGATTGTTATCATGTGGAAAGGTACTAGCTCAAGTGGTTGAGAGTACTTTATTATGTGAAAGGACTTGGGTTCAAGTCTTATGTATGCCAATTGTGTGTTATTTGTTTGTTTTTATTTTTAAATATATGTTAAGCATGATTATGAAATGATATAATCATTTAATTATATTAGTCATCATGAAACATGAATTGGTTAAATGGTTGAACATTGATTTAACATTTGTATGGTTATGGGTTCAAGCCTTGGAGAACCCAAATTAAGCTTTATTTTTGCTATTTTGGGTTTTGGCTTGAATTTGAAGGGTTAAGGGAAACCTAGATGCATGGGCAGCCAAGGGAGGCTGAAAAACGGACCATAAAGAATCAATAAATGATAATAAACATTGCCATTAAACCTTAAATTCGTTTTTGGTAATAATCTAGCTTTAAGGCACCTTTAAAAGGCCAATGTGAGGTAAGAAGAAGGGTTTTGGCACACTGTGAGTGTAGAACACGAATTTTGAGAGTAGTAAGGTTGGAGTGAAGCTTTGAAGCTGAATTCAGAGAGAAAGTCAAAGGGAGATCATTGAGGATCAAGAGAGAATTCACAACAATTCCAAAATTTAAGCCAAGGGAACCAGGTTAGGGGAGCTAATTAACGTCGTTTTAATTGGTTAATAATTAAATGTATGTTGTATCGCATGTTATTGCATGATCAATGTCTCTTTTTGTTGAATTTCGCGTTTCTGGGAATTTTTCCAGAAACTGCCTGGCGGGTGATGAACTGCCGCCAGGCGACACATGCATTTTGCCTATTTTTTATGGGTTCCTAATAGGAACCGCCTGGCGGTGAAGAACACCCGCCAGGCGATGCTTTTTGTTTTGATTCGATTTTCGGGTTCTGCATGTTCTGGGTTGCTTTGGTTCGGTGGAAAAGGAATTTTAACAACATTTGGACCAAAAGGAAGGGATTAATTGTGAAAAGTCATGGTAGTGCGAAGGAATCAAATGAGATTGGCTATGAATGAATGTTAGGGTGGAAGAAGTGGGGTTTTCAGAAATTGTATAACAAATTGCATAATAAACTACAAACTTATTGGATGAATTGTGATCCTAAACCTTTGAGTGGTGAGTATTGAGTCGAAACTGAAGGAAATCGGGATGGTTGGGTTGGTTGAGGTTCGTAGGCGCAAGGAAAGGGTTGCTGGGTTCCTGGAACTGCAGGAATCGCCTGGCGGCACCGAATTGGCCGCCAGGCGCCATACCAGAGGTGCATGGTGTGTTGTCCCGCCGGGCGGTAGTTTAGTCCCGTCGGGCGCCAGTCGTCTGATTCTGGGCGCTAGGCGCCACCAATTTTTCTAGTTCGCGCAGTTTTCGTAAAACTGCATTTCTCGGTTTGTTAACCATCCGATTTAGGTGAAATTTTGACAGGTGGTCCATAACATGTGGTTCTTCACTTTGAACGATGGAGATTGGATTTGGAGGTCAGTAGCTAGAGATATACATTACTTAATATTGCTGATTTTGGAGTTTGTAAAATACATGAATAAGCCCTTGATTAGTTCAAGTAACTTCTAATGAAGCATAATTGGGTTATGTGGTAAGTATTTATCAGTTTGAATGTTCCTTTGGGTTAGTCACATGTGGAGAATTGGTTTGGTGAAGGCATGAGTGTCAATATTAAATTGCATCGGTGCATAAGATCATGTGCTTAAAATTGTTAGAGTGTCGCTGCTTATATTTTGTTTGAGCATGCTTGGGATGGTCTATACAACTGGGGGATGAATGCACATGTGAGATGCTATAAGGCCTAGAACATTATAGATGGCAATGCTTTTCATTAGGGGTACTCTAGAATGAGAGCAAATGAGAGCAACATGTGTGAAGTGTGCTTGAACCTGAACTAAAACCAATAATGTGAAAGTACTGGTGTAGCGACTAGTGGTATGTGTCCCCCGCCAGGCAATCTGGAAGCGGCAGCGCCTAGCGGTACGTGTCCCCCGCCAGGCGATTTTGATGTAGCAGATTGGTGTTATGCTTGCTATGATGTGCGTGATCTACAAGGCTTCTAGGATATCTTAAAGGTCGGCTTGTTGGTGTTCCTTAAGTTGTGGCTCGGAACGTATCCCTTGAGTTGTGGCTCGGGATAGGGGTTAAGCACGTAGTATTCCTTGAGTTGTGGCTCGGAATAGCATCTCTTGAGTTGTGGCTCGAGATGGCGGATGAACACGAGGAATCCTTGAGTTGTGGTTCGGGTTGGCGAGTGTTGCCGGTGTGAGAGTCCTGGTTGTGGCCAGTACGGATAGGTCCAAATAGATTGCCCTCCTTAGTAGTTGGCTTACGAGTTTGGTAGTCTTGGGACGTTACGAACTATGTTCGTATTTAGGAACTCCACCTGGCGCTACGGTGTATGATCTGTAGCAATGATTTCCCGCACGTGCTCTATCGGTTGTGGCCGATAGGTATGGCAGCAAGTCACCTTGAAGTAATCACTAGAAGATGTAGAACACGAATAACATGGTGGTGGCCATGTGATGTGATATCAAAGGATGGAATTCCTTTGGTGTGATTGTGTGATTGGTATATGTGTGACATATATATATGTTTATTTTCTTAGCTCACCCTATATGCTTGTGTTTGGTGATGATCGTGTACGCGGTACACGGGAGCAGATGATGTTGCAGGTGGATCTGGTGAGGCTTAGCAGCGGAGCGGGGAAAACTCGTGGGAACAGTTTTATAGAGTTTTATCATTTATGGTTTTGGAATAAAGATGTAATCTATTATGAGACTGTTATGGTATTTTATTGAATTTTGAGAAGATTTGAACTTAGAGTTATCTTTATTATGAAATAAATTATTTGAAATTCCCGCGTTTTTGGGAAATGGATTTATAATAAATGTGATTTTATTTTCTTATTTTATATTATATTTTTAAACCCATAATATCCGGTCGGGATGTTACAGATATGGTTTTCAAAATATTTAATTTTATGCTAAAATAATAAGAAAATAATACTAAAAAAATAAAAATATTGTTTTGCTTTTTAGACCTGATATAAATTAGTTATCGCTCCTATCTATTCTCATTCAAAATAAGAAATTAGGGTTATGTAGTTATTTGAAAATTATTTGAAATTGATTTTTTTTTTTGAAAAAAAAGGTACCAAGTACTACGACGACTCGAACGGTCATGCAATTACTCGTGTATTTTAGTTTTTGGAAAAGGAAAGGTATCAAGTACTAAGACGACGCAGATAGTCACATGAGTTCTCATACCTCTAAGAAACGTAATTTGATTATTATTATTATTAAAGAAAAATATTAAGTACTAAGACGACAAAAACAATCACACAAGTACTTGTACTTTTATTTTAGGGATATCAGACAACACGATTGACCATACAAACATCTAAAAGAAAGCGCTACTTTTATTTTAGGGATATCAGACAACACGATTGACCATACAAACATCTAAAAGAAAGCGCACGAAAGAAAAAAAACTTTCATTTTTAATTTTATAAATTTTATTTTATTATTTAAGTAAATATTATTATTAAAAAAATATATTTATAATTTTATCAAACAAGTTGGTGGTACAAGGTGAATATATGATTAGTAAAAGAGTGTTGCAAAATGAATAAAGCAAAGGCTTAGCAAATAACAACATAACAAAAGAATGGGCGTGCTAAAAGTAAAAAATAGGGTACAAAGAGAAAATAAGATAAACAAGCCAACAACAAACAAAAGAGGCATAAACACACAAAAAGGGATGTGGGACATAACAAACATGGGGTTGCATTCATTAACAACCCAAAAATTATACAAAAGAAATAAAGGATTACAGGGAACTCAATCGGGGGTGTGAATACTATATAAGGAGTGCTTTATGGGTCTTCCCCCCAAATTCTAGTGAGAATGAGTTGGAAGCCCCAAGTGAAGGTGATTTGTTGATGATAAGGCGAATGTCAGGTCAAGTTCAAAAGAAAATTGATAACACACAGTGAGAAAATATTTTTCACACTCGTTGTGGTCTAAAAACTCGGCTTGTCCACCATCTCTCATGAGGATAAGGTTTGGTGTGATGTTGTGCAAATGGAAGCAACACACTTATTATTAGGAAGGCCATGACAATATGATCGCAAGATTATCTATGATGGTTTTTCAAACAAAATTTCCTTTGATTTTTAAGGGCACAATAATACTCACAAATCTTTGACTGCACAAGAGGTTAAAGAGGATCAACTCAAAATGAAACAAAAACACGAAAACTAAAGAACACGGGCACTAGAGAAAAATAACTTGCCACATAATCCACGCTTGTTCGTACAAAAACATTCTTGTCTTCCATACAATCAAATCCTCTTTCATACAACAAATGAACCATGTATTATAAATGAGGACGTTGCACTTCTAGGCTTGAGTTTTAAGGTACCTCATGGCATTTTACACCCTTACATTTCTCAAATTTTTCATGACTTCATTGAGTGGCACGTCATGGTAAGCACTACAAAAATTTCTGTAAATTCTTGCACAATTTTTTAATGTAAGAACTTTGAGTCCCTAAATTGGCAGCACATCACACATAGTCCTTTACAACACCTTCGATCTTTAAGTGAAAAAGTTTTATTATCCATTTTTTTTAAATGGAGCGTGTGAACAACACTATTTTGACATATCCGTCTTTTATGGATCATGCACTTATAAAAATATTCATCAATGTTGGCCCACAAAAACTTTTTCTTGGACCTCAATTGTGTGCAATAACACCTTTATTCACCATTAAATGACAAGATGCATTCCCTTTTAATCTTAGACTAACATATTAATTTCTTTTGTAGGTATCTCCGAATTCGTGGATGAATTCTCTCTAACACGTGGGGAGTAGGATGCGACCTTGCTAATGAATCTAAGAAGGGTGACAAGAAGTATGACACAAGACAATCCTTTTTAAAATTGTGCAAATCTTAGGAGAGTTTGTAACGTTGAACGACAAGATAAGGGTGCTCAACATTGGGTCTCTTTAGCCAACTTGAGGAAAGCATGCATTACAACGTTAGGATTCCAAGACAATTCAAAACTTGTCATGCACATTCCTTTTAGCTTACTTCATGCGTTTTGATTTAGGAGTAGCTTGTATCATATATTTTTCTTAATCATAATTAGAAAGGTAACTATAATAAGACTTTTTTCCTATAAATATAGAGTAATACTTGTACATGAAGCAGATTTTGATGAGAATTGAAATGAATATTTGTTGAGATTTTCTAGTGGCTAAGTGTAAGACCCGGAAATGGATGTTACACTAGGTGTTCTTCCTTCACGAGTCTTATCTTGTTACTGTTAAAGTGGCGACTCATACCTCCACTCATCTTGGATCGTTCATCTCCAAGTGGCGTGAGTTCCTTCATTTCCTCTTCATGCACTGCAATTGTTTCAATGTCAATCACATGCTCGAGCGTTCTTCATCCACATAAGTTTTTTCTTCTTTCAAAATTCTTGTGTTGTTAGTAATTTCACTGAACATGTTGTGTGTATATGTATTCATCTGTAAATCATATCATATCACATAATAAACATGGGGTTGCATGCATTAACAACCCATAAATTATACAAAATAAATAAACGATTGTAGGGAAGTAAAACATGGGTGTGAATGTTATGTAATTAGTGCAAATACTATATAGGGGATGCAGAGAATGGTGGTGGGCTAAGCCCAACCCATTTTATTCTTCAAATCAAAAAACCCTTCCCAAAATTACTTTATTCTCCCTCACACACGTGTTTGCTTTATACTCCCAAGGCTGATGACTCATGTCGTTGCAACTCCCATGATTGGCGAGAGACGCCACCAATAACACCGACGAGAAATGAGTATTATGAATCACCTTTTTGCTCATTTCTTCTTCCATCACAAGAGCTTTGCCTCTAAGACCATCTAATAATACATCTTCCACCACCGACCAACTCAAGACATAGCCAACAACAATAGCGACGACCAGGGTCTACCGTGGCGGTGCTGCCCTTGCCCTCCTTCTTGTGAGATTGTGATTCTATCTCTTATAATCTCCAATCATCGTTCACAACCTCCATCGCGGTCATCTAACGCCTCCATCGTGCCAAAGCCTTTATCAGCAACGCGGTTGTTGTTGACCTAATCACCAATGCAAATGGCACCTTCTTCTTCATGTCCAATGCAAACCAACCCCACAAACAAACCATGCATGGCCGCAACTCCTCCATTCGGTCGAAATTGTCCAGACGACGCCGATAATCAGAAGCGTCACCGTAATCTGTGTAGTTTTCTTTCCATTCTTTGTTCGCAAACCATCCCTACCATCATCCGCTCTAACAGTAAAAGAAGAACTAAACACAAGTGAAGGTCATAATAGAAGAAAGTGTCCATTTAGATAGTAGTCAAATCACCACTCCTCAACTTATTGTAGAACTTTAAAATTAATATCACAATTTATAATATATTTTATCATTTTCCCTAATAATATTTTGTTCTTTTTCTCTAATAATGTTTTTTTTCCTTATTTGACTACAAAAATGTTTGGTATTATCGATGAAATTTTATTGATTGAAATAAATTTATTGGTAAATCAAATTTACTAACAAATTTTATTGATTAATTTTAAAATTTTAATTACCGACGAATTTATTTTTGTCAGTAAAATTTGTTGGTAAAAAATGTGGTCAAATTCCCACCCAAATATGGATTTATTATAATTTATCGACTGAAAAAATTTGTGATAATTACATATTTTATCATTGATAAATTCTTTGGTAATTTACAATTAATATCATCGACAAATTTTTTCATGAGTAAATCCATCGGTAAAAAGAGCGGCAAAATTATTGTCCAAATATGACGAGATAAATATAATAAGTTAAGTTGGAGGTGGAAAAAATAAGAGAAGAAGGAGAAAAAAAAGAAGAAAGAAGAGAAGCAAGAGAAAGAGAGGGAGGCGGAGAAAGGAAGAGATGTCAGAGGCACGATAACAATGTGGTGAAGGCGTATTGGTGGCGCGACGACAACGCGATGGTGGTGTAGTGGCAGTGAAGAAGCATAAATAAAAGAAAGAAGAAAAAATAAAAAGTGAGAGAAAGAAATGGAGAAGAAGGAAAAGGAAGTGAAGGAGGAGTCGACGATGACGAACGAAAATAGTGGTGGCAGAGGCAGCAACTAGTGGCGACGAAAAAGGTGGAAATGATGAAGTATTGGAATAAGAAAAGATGAAAAAAATAAAAGGAAAAAGAAGATGGAGGGAGGAGGAAGAAAATGAACCACATCAAAGTATTTATCGACAATTTTTTTAATCTGTAATTACCGACGAATTTACTTACAAAATTTTTTGTCAGTATTAGTGACAAATTTCTTGTTCTATCGGTAAAAATTTACTGATGATGATTTATCGATAAATTTTGGTCGTCGATAATTTTGATTTACTGACAAATTTTGACTATCGGTAATATCAATTTTGTTTGTAGTCTCTTTAGATTTTTAATAATATGTCTTCGATTATTTATGTTATATTGTTTTAATACAACCTATTAGGTATAAAAATAATTAGACATGAGTTTTAATAAAACTAAAATTGTCATTTTTAATTGAGGTAAACTAAAAAAATACAAACAACTTGTATGAGAAATAGGTGAAACAAGTATTTGAAAATATTGTACGCCATGGATATGAATTCAATTACATTTCTTTCCAATGAGAGTCGTATATATACCAACCAAAAATTTTATACTCAAGAAGTCGTTAACAAAGAATACTAATTTCTTTCCCAAGTTGTCCAAGTCATATACGACTTCATTTTTTTATAAAAAAATACACCACTTAATTTATATTAATATTTTGCTGAGTTGGTCTTTGTTATGTATAACTTATTCATTCTTAATAAAATCATATTCGTCACATACGACTTATTAATTGTATTAGGTTTTTACATGATTACTTAACTTTTAATCTGTTGATTAATAAAATAAATCAATTCAATTGTGTTTAGCTAAAGATTAAATTGCATATTAGTATCATTAATAAACATATAATAATAAAACATATTAATATCTAATTATGAATTGTGTATACATTATGTGAAATGTTTAGGTTTAGGTTTAGGTATATAAATAATTATAATAATTGAATAACTTTAATGATTATCTTTCTAATTCTTTATGAAAAGAAAAGGAAAAAAAACTTAGATTATAATTAAATGAATTATAGACATAATAAAGTAGATATCAATTTTAAAACAACATAGTCCATTTATTATAATGAAGTATTACCGAATTAAAGCATCTATTTAAAAGTTTGTCCATCATACTGTTTAATTGATTATAAATACTTATTCATAATAACGAAGTTTGATATAAATATATTTATTTGTTGAAAGATAATATTGTGGAAGTATAATTTAATCGTATTTAATACTTTGATGTTGTTTAATTAAAAATATTTTCCTATAGAATTTGTGTCACACCTACATGTATTGTTTGCAGATAAAATTGAAAATATAACGATTCATATATTAAATGAAAAATTTCTATAAAAGGAATGAAAAAACTATAAATGGAATATTGTAAAACCTTTTAAGTTTTAATTTATATAAAAGGAATGAATTTTGATATTCAAATTATTAATGCATATTATAAATGGAATATTGATAATAATGTTTTTAATTAAAAAATAGTTTTAATGATACAAATCTTAATTAAATCTTAAATTTTAATTTATATAAAAATATGCATTTATAATTAAATGTTAAACTATCTAAATCTTTTTTCATAAATTTTTCTTAAATTTATAATTAAAATTATAACTTATGGTACACAAGTTTTTCTTTTTACTAAATATTAAACTCTATCATGTAAAAAGTTCATCTACATATTTAATGTATTTTTTTTTTTAATAAAAACATGTTGTTTAAAATATATTTCTTTCAATTAATGTAAGTCTTTTTTATGTTTTCTTTAAGAGTATTTACTTAATTTTATTATATAAATTAAAACCTTAATGTAAATAAAAGTAAAATATTCACCCAGTGTAATTTTCCTTTTGAGAAAATTGTAATATATTTATTATATAATTTTATTAATATATATATATATATATAATATGTTTAAAATTATTTTTAAGCACTAACTCTAAATAAATTAGAGCTGATTTGAATATTTTATTAGTAATTAAAATATATTAATCACATAAAAGTTATTTTGACTTTTTCACAGAATAATTTTTTGGTAAAGTTTATGCTAAATTAAATTTAAAAAAATTTGAAACTTTTGTGGTGTATGTAGTATATATTGTTTGATAAATTATATTTAAATTTTACTTTCTAATGTCATAAAATATCTATTTTAAAATAGTATTGTATAAATTGTATAAATTAGTTCATTAAAATTAAAATACTACCGTATACATTGAAAATTTATTAATGTCATTTTAAGACAATTGTTCATTTTACTAATTAATTAAATAAAGATTTTTTTTATATATTTTATCTGTGTTGTTTTCATATATAATTTTATTAAAAATAGTAACTTTGTTTCAAATAAGATATAGTTATTGAATAATTTTTTGATGAAATATACTTTTTTATAACATAATATTTTTTGCTTTATTTGTCTCATAATTTTAATTATACAATAATTTGAATAAAATATAGCTGTTTGATTATTAAAATTTGGTACAAAATATTAAAGTTCAAATATTAAGTACCAATAATATAAAATAAACAACTTTACATTATTATTAGAAAGAAAAACAGTAAATTTAGAATATTAAACATAATTAAATGATTGAGAAAAAAATTAGTGACTTTGTTCATAAATTTAGTATCGAGAATCCCAAACTTGTTTTAAAGCATTAACTAATAATAATAATCTATTATAATAACAATGTTGATTAATACATTAAACATTCCATATTATTTATCTGTATATTTTATTTGTATACAATTTTATTAGAAAGTAATAATTTTAATAATATAATAAATATATATTATTTATCTATATGTTTTATTCATATAGAATTTTATTAAAAAGTAATAATTTTAATCATACAATAAATATTAATAAAAAAAAATCATATTTATGAATTTCATTAAGTGTATTTTTAATTATATATATATATTTATTGAGAATTTTATTTTTGTCATTTTTGTGCATTATGTTATAAAAGAAAAAAAAATTAAATCAAAATTATTATAAGATAATATTTTAAATACATAAATTTAAGTCAAATATAAAATCCATAGATAAATGATAAATTGTTGTTCTTGCCTATTATAAAATAGGATTATTTTGTCACATTACATTTTTTACTAATACTAAAAAAAAATAAAATGCCGAAGGCTCCAAAGTGGACACAAGGGTGAAAACTCACTGTGAATTGTTTGTGTGGGTTTATCCAATTATCATAGCCCTTACCATACCCTAATTTTTATTTCTTCAAATCGCGCGCGCTTCTCACTTCTACTTTCCTCCTCCGACGACCTCGCCGGACATTCTCGTGGTGGCGTCCCATTTCGCCGCAGCTTCCCTCTCTCTACTGGAATCTGACTGGAATCTGAGAGAGAGAAAATTACTAAACCTTAAATTCTAAAACCCTAATTCACCTGTCGAGTTCGTAGCACAGTCACAGCCATGTATGGCGGTGGTGAGTATCCAAACCTATTCTCCTTATTATCGTCTTCCTTCTTCTTCTGAGTTGTGAACTCCATTTTTTTTTGTTTGGTTGATTCAACAGATGAAGTATCAGCTATTGTAATTGACTTGGGTTCACACACGTGTAAAGCTGGTTATGCCGGTGAAGATGCTCCCAAGGCCGTGTTTCCGTCTGTAAGTGTTTTTTCTCCTCTTTATACTTCTCTGAAATTTGGGATTTGTTTCTGTTGGTAGGACGAAGTTGCTTCCATTTTGTTTTGTTTTGTTGATAGAGTATTTTTGTTATGCTTTGAGTTTATAATAATGTGGACACTGACATTTTTGTGTGGTGGTCGGCTACTACTGCTTGATAGTGTAGTTGGGTGTATTTATAAAGTATAGTTGATATGGGTAGTTTGCTTGTTGATAATGAATTGGTGGTTGTCTTTGGTGTGTGTGAACTTAGGTTGTTGGAGCAATTGATCAAATGGATGTTGATGAAGCAGATGATGATGCTGAGAAGAACTCTGCCTCAGTTGGGGAATCAAAGAATAATCTTAGAAATGCTGATTCCGACAAGGCTAAGGGAAAGAGGAAATTGTTTGTAGGATCACAGTCGTTGGGGTACCGTAGAGATCATATGGAGGTAACCCTTTTGGCTTTCTTCTTGATTGGATTAGGATTGGTAATTTATTTTGAATAATGAATAGTTGTAGTTATTTTATATTTTTATGTTGGCAGGTGCTGTCTCCATTTAAGGATGGAATTGTAGCTGACTGGGATATTGTTGATAGCATATGGGATCATGCCTTCAGGTCAATACTGGTTTTCTGAACTATCTATTGTAGGACTGTTGTTTTCCTTTCTTCGTTAGATTACTTTATGGCAGATATAGTTGGAATTTGATAAAGTTCATGTGATTCCTGTTTTTGATTATTTGATGATTCCTCTTAAAAGCATTGGTCCAAAGAATAGTTTATCTGTTACCTATATCTAAAGCACATAAATACATGAGAGGGTCCGGTGTTAATGGTGGCTAATAAATGTTTGATAGCAATGAAGATTCTTTTCCAAATATTGATGGTCCGTACCATAAATATTTATCATATTTTTACTTTTTATTAGGTGTACAAGGCCTCACTCAGCCCTTCTCTTTCATGTAAGGATTGGCAACACTGGATGAATACAGGGATAGTTAGCAAGAGTGAAGTTGGGAGGTTAAACTTGGGGATCAAATCATACCACAAGTGACACCTTAGGTATTTTGGATTTGTCTTAGAAAATAATGGGGGAAATTGAAGGGGAGAAGTGCATATGAATCAAACTGAGTGAAGTTAACATGTATATAATTTAAAGGTCACATTCAAACTAAAAGAGAAAATTCTATCAAATAGCTATATGGTGAATGATAGATATAGAAAAAGTGCTTTTGTTACCAAGTTTTCGATCAAGCACATACCATTATACAGAAAAACTATATCTAATATTAGGACACAATCCTTTCTACTTAAGAGCATAGTAGTTTAAGTACCATTTGATTGTGACTTGACCCATTTAACCTCTGTCATGAGACAATTGATGCACCTTGCAACAATTCCCTCCAATAATTGCCTCACTACGAATCAAACTCTTTTATTGTGACTTAGCTTACATAGTCGCTACTATAATTAGTGCAATAATCTCTCTCTCGGAAATGGTCCCTCTAGGAATTTAACTCCTGACCTTAACTTTAATACCACTTGTTGGATCAAGTGCTTATCACTGTGCCAATATAGTATAGTTAGGGTGCAACTCTTTCTACGTAAGAGCATAATAAGCTAAGTACGGGACAATTCATGCACCATGCAACATTAAGATATTATATTCTTTTTGTTAGTTTTTTTTATAGTCTGGTTTTGACAATTATTACATATTTCATATACCTTAGGAATTATTTTATTTGTCTCTGGCTGCACATTCTTTCTTTTTGGTAGAGAATGCCTATTGATCGGGCATGTTTTCTGTTTTTTGTAGGGAGTGCCTATTGATTGATCCTAAAGAGCATCCTATGCTCCTGGCAGAACCTTCTTCAAACTCTCAACAGCAGAGAGAAAGGTATTCTGATTATAATTTACTGTCTAGAAATTATGAGCTCATCTTAATTTGTCAGTACTAGTAATTTGGTTTTTTATTGTCGCAGGACAGCAGAGCTTATGTTTGAGAAGTACAAAGCGCCTGCATTGTTTTTGGCGAAGAATGCTGTTAGTGCTTTGACCTATACTTCATGAAATAATATTTGTTATGGAGTGAGAATGAAAAGGTACTGAAAGTTTATTCCTGGTGTTCACATACAGGTTCTGACTTCCTTTGCTTCAGGGCGTGCTACATCATTGGTTGTTGATGGGTAAGAGATCATGAGGTTTAATAATTGTGAACAATGGTGTTTTCCTTCATTTCGGTTTAATAATTGCTTGCATTTCAAAATATTATATTTAGAAGGCCTAAGTTATATTTGTCCTTGTCTTGTTTAACTAGACCTTACATTGCTTGCTTTTACCATGTATAGTAAGAAATAAAGTAGCAATTTGGAATTAGAGAACAAATAATGGACTTTAGACACTCAATGCCATGCAATCAGTCTTAGTCTGGTTTGTTACAACCGTTTACTGTTAAAATTCCTCTTCAGCCTGTGTTCCCTTATACTTGCTGGAAGTAGTAGTCATACAAAGCTTCAGAGAGCATGATATTTTGCTTTTGTAGCAAGATAATGATATTTTCACGTGCATGAAATCATTGAATCAAAAAGAATTGACAATGACACATAAGAAATTATACTTTTTTATTTCAGTTCTGGAATAGAAAGTTTTCAATTATTGCAGTTAACTGTGTGAAATAAATACCAACAGGGTTTTACTTATTCTAAAGCATTGTTAAATAAATAATCTGCTACATGAAGTTGAGAAATAACAATCCAAAAGCTTCTCTGTTATGTATGTGTTAACATGCCTAAAGATTTTTGTTTTCCTGCTCAACCATTTTAAAGTAATCATTTGGGTTTGGTAACAAGCAATAAAACTTTGCCAATATTTCATTCAAAATATTGGAATGGGTATGAAAAAACTTTGAAGCGTATTCAATTGAGAAAATTGAAAAGGGGAGGGAAAAAGAGTGCAACTTTTAAAGTTCAATATTTATTCTATATTTACTATTCTAATATGTTACACTGACATGCTAGAAACATAACATTTTCTTCATTATTCCATTGTTTTCAGTGGTGGAGGGTCAACTACAATTGCACCAGTACACGATGGTTATGTTCTTCAGAAGGTATTCCTTATTACTGAATCCAATAAAATTGACATTGGAATTTCGATATTTAGTTTTCTTATCCAATTTATTAAATTTGACTTTGATTTTGTTATAAGAACCTGCATTGATCCAATTTACCGTATGCACCACTCTATAGAAAGGTTTTAAGGCTTGAAGGATGAAGTGGGTACTTGAAAAGGATCTCCTAACACTACATGGTTTATAGATAATTTTGGAATGATGTGATTATTTGATTAACAATGCGAAATATATACATCAAATGTATGAAAGGAAATCTTGAAGAATAAACTGGTGCTCTTATATATTGGCCATAGTCTCTATATTGTTACTCAGTCATTAGATTGTGTTTTATGGAACTACAACTACTATCAAAATTGTAAGAGAGAAGGACTATGGATAGGTGAGGTGCTATTGCTTGCATAGGCATTTTACAAACTAATATTTTTTCATGTCTCTTTTGCATGATATCTGCCATTATGTTATGTTTCTGCGACATACACACATGTCAAATTAGGTTTCATTATACTCAGCATTGATATTTGAGATTTGGCTAATACTTGGGTCTTTTTGTCTGCTCATATCTCTATTTTGTTTACAACATAAGGCTGTGGCAACTTCTCCAATTGGAGGAGAATTTCTTACAGATTGCTTGATGAAAAGCTTGGAAAGCAAGGGTATTACGGTGGGTGACAAACATTACTTATTATATTTGTCAGTGATCATATAAAATAAAGATGTTCTGACTTCATCTGCCTGAGATTTCCCTTTTTTTTTGTCACAGATGAAACCGCGTTATTCCTTTAGGAGAAAGGAAATACGCCCCGGAGAGTTTCAGGTATAATGTGTTTTCATCCTAATGACTTAAGAGTAACATTTTCTTTATTAAACTTGCTTGCAATCATTAAAGTGTGAGGCATCCAGATTTTTTTTCATTTTGTTCTCTTTAAAATTTGAACTTAAGCAGGACTAGTTCCATTCCTTGGGTATTTTCGGTACTGTTTGTTCCTCAAGGACTTCTGGATGGTTGCAATATGGTTTTTATTGTCTCTTTCAATTGAGTATTCTTGAACTGTTTTCAGTTATGGATATAATCTTAAAATTTGTAAGTGCCAGTATACTACTGGCAGTGACCTGAACCAAATAATTTGCCTCTTGTTTAATCTACTAGAATTTGGACATTGTACCAAATGTTTGTTCAAGTCAGCCAATTAGTTTTAAACTTAAGGTATATGTTAAACTAATTTGTCTTAAATAGAATTTATTGAAAAGTTTCTGTACCTGGTTCCTAGATATTTCTTTTCGTATTCTCTTCTCTTTCCTTTCACACATTGTATATGGTATTTCAAAGTTATTATAAATATGAGAACCTAAGAGAGAGAAAATCATACTCATTCATTTTCTATTTTTCTCAAGTTGGTATTAGAGTGAGTCGATCTCACCCTGCTCGTCTATACCAACTCTTGGGTCCGGTGCACCTCAAGGAGCGTGATCCAACCGTGGTGGTTGTGCATCCAAATATTTTGAGCTCCCCTAGGTCTTTCAAAACTTGTAACACCTTGTGTAAAAGGGCCCAAAATGTTTTTTCAAACAATACTCAAAATCATTGGCTTCTCTAAAGCAATATGATAATGACATAGTGTCTTTTATTGCTGAACTCAAATAACAGTTGAGGAATTGAAGATGTTCTTGGAAGTTGACTAATGGGAAGAGATAAGAAAGAAGTCCGATAAGGTTTACATGGTGTAATAATTTTCCGTGAAATGAATCCAAATTTTGATCATGTTAGAGATCAAATTTTAATTGGTCAAGAAGTTCCTTTTGTGGAAAACTTGACAACTTGACTTCTTCATGTTCCAACTCTTAAGAGTAGAAATATTCAAGGATCTGTTGAGTCTTTTTCCTTGATTTCTACTTGTGGAAATGGAGGTCGTGGCCCTGGAGGAGGACGTAGTAGTAGAGGGCGTCCTCAATGTACCCATTGTAAAAGAATGGGCCACACCCAAGAGAATTGTTACTCTTTGCATGACTTTGTTGACAAGATAGCCTCTATTTTGTAATCTGAAGTTTATAAGCCAAAGTTCTCTAATGAAGAGTATCGAGAATATTTGAGGTTGAAATCCAATATCCTGGCACAATAATCTACAACTCCTAGTTTGTCAACAACTTGCATTTCACAATTTGTGGAGAGTCAAAATCCATTGATAATTGATTTAGGTTCATTTGATTATATTTCTGGTAATATCTCTTTGTTCTCTTCTATCTCCTTTCCTAAAACACCTCATTTATAACTCTAGCCAATGGATCTAAAGTAGCTTCTCGAGGAATTGATCGAGTTTCCCTTTCTCCTTCTCTAAACTTCAAATCTATTCTTTTTGTTTTTGTCTGTCCCTTAAGTCTCATTTCTTTAATTCAATTAACTAAATCATTGAATTATGAATACAACAACATAAGAGAGGGAAACATCCTCTCAAATTCATTTTCTATTCTTTTATCTATTTTTCTCAAGTGTATAAAGGAGGGAATGTTAGTTTTTTAGGTATATAATTAAGGATCAGAACAAAGAAGAAAGAGTGAGTTGTAGTTTTCTTACTTTACTTTTTTTATTTCTGTCAGAACTGTTGATTAATTTATTTTAGGAAATGTTCAATTTTATTCTGTATTACTGCTGATTATTTGTTATTAATGCTAGGATTGTGTTTCTAGAATAAATCCCATAATTATTGGGATTTGTCTCCTTAGAATTAGCTTATTGATATTTCCATAATAGCCTCAGGCTTGTGTACATATAGGTCCAATGACCTAATTATTCAGTATGAGAAATAAAATATACTTTTTCCTAAATTTGAGAATTTGAATTACATTATAACCTTGCATCTGTTGTTATTTCATTTAATATTTAAAAGAACTTGTAGAATTTTGGGGACAAATGATGGTGAGCAAAATTGCCTGTTGTTTTACTTTATTAGCACCAAAATTAGTTTTTTGCATGTACCTTTGTATATGATCTCAACTACTATAGTATGCATAAATGATTATTATTTCTCATTATTTTTTTGTTCTGAACTTTGCAGACGGTAGATCTTGATTTTCCAAATACAACTGAAAGCTACAAACTCTATTCACAGGTCTGTGAATGACAATGTAATATCTCATAACTTTCTGAATTTCCTTTACTGATGTCTGTTCCCTCATGGCAGAGGGTGATTGCTAGTGATGTCAAGGAATGTGTGTGCCGTGCTCCAGATACTCCTTACGATGGTTTGTTTACCTCATGTCGGCACCTTGTATAATGTTTTGAACATTACTGGAACCATGCTCTTGTTTGAATAATGTTGTTCCTGTGTTTTATTTTGTTCTTTGATGGTATGTGGAAAAGGTTCTTAGTCTTTATTGTGGCATTCTTTTATTACTTTGTCCTCCTTTCTCTGTGTACACCTCTTAGATAACTTGGTATGTGACGCCTCTTGTGATGTAATTTGTGCAACTTGATCTATGACCTTTCAATTAGGCCACATATGATATGACGTTCTTTCCATCATCTGGTTTAGTAATAAATTTGCTGTACCAGTTCAGTAGTCCTGTATATTAAAACTATATTTTTCCTTTATTTGACAGAGAGTGCATATTCAAACATCCCAATGACCTCGTATGAGCTTCCTGATGGCCAGTAAGTCGGTGTTATTCTTGTTCGTTGAAACATGAGGATAGAATGAATGTTGTTTTATCTTCAAAATATCTTATTTCATTTAATATGCTACTTTTTGTACTTCATAGCCTAATTGCTGCTTCTGGTTTTTAGTGTAACTTTTTGTCTATTGTTGTTTATGATGTGTTTATTTATCCTGCAGGACAATTGAAATTGGAGCTGACAGATTTAAGATTCCAGATGTTCTTTTCAATCCGTCACTGGTTCAGGTGTGTGGCTTGCATGCATAGATGGGATTAGTCTGTCTTGTTCATTTAATATAAAGCATTTATGATGCTTCATGTTCTTAGAAATATGCCAAGGCTTTCTTGCAAAAGGAAAAAACCCTTAATGTACCAAGGACTTGAAGCGTCTAGAGGTGAGATGCCAAAAGACACGTCAAACTGAAGCTTGTTGTGAATAATTGAATTTCAATTAAACAAAATGTCTCGGTGTACCAAATCTGTGTTCCACCCTTTTGTACAGTGAAATTAAGAGGAAAACGTAATTCAAATTTTATCATTAAATGTTTTTGTTAAAAAATAATACAATTTAGTTATGTTATATAAAAAAAAGCTGTTAAAATACATGGAAGGTTATGACATGAACAAAAAACTTATAGGATATAAGTATATAGAATAAAAACTAAAGAAATCTATTGAAAGGTTGCAATGACAACTCAACAGACAATGCAGAAAGTATATGGAAAACAATATTAGTTAGAGAATAAAAATAAAGCAGACAAATATAACTGTAAAACGTGGCTTGGAATTAAAAATTGAAAATAAGTACAGGAGCAAAGATAATAAACCTGACAGATGGGATGGTGGTGTTGGATGTTGTATACAACAGGAATGATTAAAACGACACTCGGTGGTGTAAACATAATAAATTTGGTAATATTAAATTATAATTGAAAGTGCCAAATCTTCTAAGTATAAAGCAACTAATGAAAATGAAGGCATTTTTTTTGATTTGGCAGGCTAATTCTTTTCTCTACTGTGTTACATGACTTACATGTATTTGAAAAAGCTCCTCTAAAGCAAATTTGTCCTTTAAGCATAATGTATTCTCGTCTACATTTTAGTGGATAAGGTATGTGGTCTAAAATTAAGGGTAGATATCACTTAAGGGGAGTCTTTTCAATTGCATTTTTTCTGAAGGCTGACAATTTTATGTATGGACTGGGTCAAGTCCACTGCCCAAGTCAGGTTCCTGTATGGAACACCTCTGTCTTAAGTAGTGAAGGAGTGGAAAAGTTTGCACCACAAAGAAAAAAAAGCTTTGGACTCTTGTTCATAGTGCCCTTTTAGGCTTTAACTACACTGGGCAATCCAGATTAACGGGGTTATATAGCTGACGTGTACTGTTATGGGGTCGGGTTTGGTTCAAAATAAGTATCTTGGTTGTCAAATCACTATTTGAATTGTATGAAAGACATCTTTATCAAATTTTTAATCTAAATGTATGGTGAGATTGATGAGTAATAGGATTCTTGATCAATAACTTGCAATGTCTTAAATTTTATGTGTATGATAAAAAATTGAATAACTCAGTATATAGCTTTAGTTTTCAATTTCATAACTTGCATGTTCCGTTTGGTGTTTTGTTGTGCTTCTATTATGGTCTGCAGTTCTTTAACATATTTCTGTTCATCCCTTCTGTTTACTAATTTTCTTAGTGTCAATGGTGTGTACAGTCAATTCCTGGCATGGAGAGCTTTGCTGAAATTGCTCCTTCAGTTCGTGGCCTTCCTCAAATGGTATTTTATTAATCTTAACGTGTGTTTGTTTGAAGTGCCTGACTTGCTTTTGCTGACTGTTTTACCATTTTGTAGGTCATTGAAAGCATTAACAAGTGTGATGTAGACATTCGAAGAGAGTTGTTTAGTAGTATACTGGTAAAGTTGATTTACATTTTATTTCTTTTTCTTTTACCATGTACACACACACACACAAGTAGTTCTTATTTAGCTCGCCAAGTTTTCTTTTGGTGTGAAAAAAGATACCGGGGCATCCTTTTTTTTTTTGGAAAATCTGGGAGTTATTTTGAGATTGGGTTGCAGTTGTTGGGGTGGAAGTGTTGCCAAAGTTGGAGTTCCAGGATATTTCACGCATCATAACTTAATGCTTTTATTAGGATTGGAATTTTATTTGAGTTGTATTTTTAGACAAATGACCTTTTATGAAGAACTTAGCTGAATTATTTGCTGAAACCATGATGTACATACTTATTATGTATAGTCTATGATCACTTGTTGGTTTTTGAAGCATTTCATATGAGTATATCATTTTATTTCTTTACCTGGTTTATTAAAATTGATTTCTTTTATCATATGCAGCTTGCTGGTGGTACAGCTTCAATGCAACAACTGAAGGAACGACTTGAGAAAGACTTGCTAGAGGTACATAATTTAACAAATGAAATGAAAGTCTGTATAAATTCTATAATTTATTGGAGGGACTTGTAAGTCTATAAATTCTAATTTATTGGCTGAAATGAAACTTTTTGTCTTTGCCTTTTTTGTAGATTAGAATTAAATATATTTGGTTTCTCTGTAAGGCTTGTGTAGTGTTTTTACTTCTATTTAAAAAAAAAAAATCAACTTCTTGTTGCTTCCAAATATATTTTTGAAAGAAAATCTGTACTTTTTGTTTCCATTGAGGTCTTTCTTCAACGCAACTTTCATTTGTAAGGCATTGGAATTGTGCTAATGCATATATCTTTTCCTTTACTTGCTTTTGGGATGAAATTGTGTGACCTTTTAAGTTATTTTTTTTATGAAATATGTTAAAAACCAAGAACTGAAAAGAGAAATGAAAGAATTTTATTGAATAGGAAGAAAGAACAAGAAATAGGGGACTACCTGGTTCCTCCTAGGGTTTCCTTTGTCCCTTCGCAAATGATTTCTTTTTTCATGAAAAGCTAATCCTCAATCTACAAATGAACATATGTATACCTCTTCTATCCTTCTCCCTGTGTATATGACAAACACCTCATCAACTAACAATTAACTACTAACAAACTCATTAATATTCAAACTAACCCTTATTATATTTGAACAGAATGACGATAACAACAAAAAAAGTTTACATCATTGTAAAGTACAATGGTAGTCTGTAAGATTGTGCTCATTTTGGATTATAAACCTTTAGCTAAAGCCTCTGCAGGCTGGCAGTTCTAACGAGTTGAAGATTAATTGAAAACATTTTGAATTTCATAGAAGCCATTAAGTTTGTCATATTGTAAAAATCAACATATTGGATCTATTTGATTTAATTCAGCAGGTGGCATGTGATTGTCATTGTTTTTCGAGAAGCTGGAACGGTTGATTGTAGTATGAATTGACTACAATTTCATTTCCATTGCAGGAGTCCCCTCAAGCTGCCAGAGTAAAAGTATTGGCCAGTGGGAATGCTACTGAAAGAAGGTTTAGGTGTGTTATCTATCTTGTTGCAATGCACTTATTAATTACGTCATTATCATTTTACCGTTTTACTTTTCTTTCCTTGTTATTTCCTGCAAAGGATAAATCGGGTTCGTTGCAAGTTCTCCATTTTTTTTTTCTCTTTACATGGTTAATTCTAGTCCCTCAAAATTCCACGCATCAGTATATGAAGTGGCTAGGTTTTTATTAATCCGGGAAGCAATGTTTTCATCATTCCATTGTGACAGATTTGAAGGCTTTATTTCTATACTTTGGTGGTGGAGTTCAATTTTTTCATAAGCAGCCTATTTCAATTTTTTATTTCAGTGATTAAATTTTCTAACCTATTTTACAATTTAATATTTTTTAACACTTAGAATAAACAATTCACAGGGACACTTATTTGTCAGTATGTCTCGTTCACTTTTCAAATTTTAAAACTGGTTCACAATTCAAATTCCAACCAGTTTAATAAAATCCTTCATATGATTTAGGCCTTTCTAAGTGAAATAAAACTCAAGAAGCTTGTCTAATTGATTAGTTTCTCCCTGTTGTATGAATTTATGACTATTAAAACTTTAATTTGGCTATCCATGTCTGTTTTCTGGTGTCTTTGGTATGGTTTATTGAACTCGGAATTACTGTAAGCTACAGCTTTTACTTTTTCATTCTGAAACCATCATCGGGGTATGTCAAACGGATTGGAGATCCTGTTGAAATCACAGATGCACATTTTCTTGATTGGCAGATCTTAAATTGTTTGGTCAGTGGGATCTTTGTTTTATCCTTCGTGTGGTTTTCTTTTATTGTTAGTTTTGGAAAACCATCTTAATTTTTGCCCCTCCTTTCTATTGTTATGTTTCCATACCTCTCCAAAATAGGGGGTGGGGGGACTCAGATTAACATTTCATGCGGTAGTAATTGTTGGTGCATTATACATATAATTGTTTTCTAACTCAATGAATGAATGGCTTTTATATGCAGTGTTTGGATAGGGGGTAGTATACTGGCATCTCTTGGTTCCTTCCAGCAAATGTGGTTCTCCAAATCCGAGTAATTATCCCCCTTTTCACCAAATTGTGATTATACTAGTGCATTATTCACATTACCTTTATTATTTTCGCTCTTTTTAATGCATTATGCTGAATCGTTTTAATGCATTTGTGGCAGGTATGAGGAGCATGGAGCTTCATATATCCAAAGGAAGTGTCCATGAGTTGGTGTTTTACAAGTTTATTTCACTGCCTTTTATGTTGGTGACTTGAGGAAGTGCTATGAACGCTGAAGTAGTGTTTGACTAATGGATTTTTCTTTTCTGTTTGATGGCCATTCCCATTAGGTCCCATTCTAACTAAATTATTGGCTTCAATTGAATCACTAATCTGTAATGATGTAAAGTGTGCCTAGAGTCTGTAACAATGCCTTATTTATCAAATTAGATTTATCTTCTGTGTACCTCTTTTCTATTTTTCTTTGGTAAATGCGAATATTTTATCTGGTCTTTGAACTTCTGAAATTATGATTCTAAAACCATCTTTGGTAAATGCGAATATATATACTCTTTATTACTTTCACCAATGTATGGTACAAAATCATTTATCAATAATTTGTTTTGAGCCTTCTCTACCTTTTCTCCTTTTTTCTTTTATAATACACCACCATCTTAATTTTCTACTATGACCATGGTGTTCTTATTTAATTTCTTCTATAAATCAATTTAGGATCATGATTTGATTTTGATGCTTTTTTTTTTTCAAATCTCAAGTCTTAGTGAATGTTATTTTCATGAGTTGTTTGACATTTAATTTTTTTTAATAGATGTACCAAAGTCTAATTTTAGATTTGAACATGAAGTTGTGATGGAAGACAGTGAAAGAAAAGCTAGTTGGATACCAAATAAATGTTAGTTGAAAGAAAAGTTATTAATGACGAGCTTTGAAATTTCTTGTGAACACATTACATGCATTTCTATCTCCATGGAAGATTTTACTATTAAAGAGGTTGATGTAAACATAACGTTTCTTCCACTAACACAAAGATTTTTAATTCCTCTGTTACATGCTTTATTATTTCTTTGATATTTGAATAATAAATGGTCTTAACCAATACAAAAAACACACCCATATATATCATACATATTCTATACATTACATGAAGTCATTGTAAAAATAAGTAACTTTTCTAAAAGTGTAATTATTGTTTATACAACATAAAAAAGATGAAGTCATTAAAGAAACAATGTTATTATTAGGGTTAAATATGTTTTTTGTCTCTCAAGTTTCAGTGAAATTTGGAATTAGTCCTTCTTCAAAATTTAGTCATTTTTTAATCATATTTTATTAAGTTTATTTGACGTTTCAAACACATTTTATGATAATATTTAAATTGTTTATCATAAAGTACATTTAAAATGTCAAATAAACTTAATAAAATTTGGTAAGAAGAACGAAATTCACGCATTTCTAAAGATGAATGACTAAATTAGTATAAAATTTTAAAGAGAGACTAATTTCAAAATTTACTTTGAGAGACCAAAAACATATTTATAATGGACATACCTATTTTTATATATTTTTTTTCAAAAATGCCAACATAGATAAATTCAAAGAAAAGCCATTAAACTCGACTGATAAAGAGAGAAATATGATTTCTTTACAAACATATTACAGATTTTTATTAACGTTTTTCATTTTTAAAGTACTTTTTAATTAGCTGAAAACATAAAATATGTATTATAGTATTAAATTAAAAATTTATCACTCACTAATAAGGATGAATTTTATCACATACGACAAATTATAAAAAGAAAATTAATTTTATCACAACACTGAGGATCAGTTGCACATACGATGTATGCTCAAACAAACAAACAAAATTAGGTGACGGAGGTAAATGACATGTATTTGAATGCTATATACGTTTATTTTTTTTAATAAATTAAATTAATTATTCCTCAAGTGATTTTCTAATATTACTTAATTTTTCTGTATTTACACACTACAAAATTACATTAGTAAAATAATTTAAAAAAGAGGGTGACACTATTTTAGATTCCGTTAATTCCCTTGGAAATATTATATCGTTAATATTTATAAAATAGATTGTTTTAATTGTTAAAATGTATTTATGAAATTTCAAAGAATTTTTAAAAAAATTAGTTTAATGTAATTTACCTTTTTGTACATCATCACATGTACTTTTTTGTTAGATATAATTAAGTTGGAATCAAAATAATTTTTTTATAAACTATAATATATTTTTATTAAATTACTTGAGTTTCAATATTTAACACAGTTATATATTTCCAAGTCAAACTTAATTTCTTTTTCTGTGTCAATTCATCAGTCTTTTATGGTGAAGTTGTATCCTTTTTTATTTTTTCTTCTTATACCCCAAAAAACAAGTTTAAAGATTATATATAGTCAAACATTTGACTTTTCTTTTTCATTTCTCAAGTTCCCATTTGATTTTTCATACATCTGTTGATTGATGTTGCCATCACAGTAAATTATCAACTTTTGGTTTTCAGCAGAAAATGAAAATGAAAAAAAATAACTCTAAAAAAAAATATTAGGGTTAAATATGTTTTTGATCTCTTAATTTTTTGTGAATTTTGGAATTAGTCAATTTCGAAACTTTGAACCAATTTAGTTCTTTATCTTTTGAAATATGTGAATTTAGTTCTTTTAATCAAATTTTGTTAGGTTCATTTGATATTTCGTACGCATTTCAGAATTGTATTTGAGTTGTTTATACTGTTTGACACATTTTTGCTTTAATCTTAAGTCAAATACTATTATGAAACGTGTTTAAAATGCCAAATAAACTTAACACAATTTAATTAAAAGGACTAAATTGGTCCAAAGTTTCAAAATAGACTAATTTCAAGATTCATTGAAAGTTAGGTGACAAAAACATATTTAACCCAAAATATTACCCAAAAATTTAGATTTATATCAGTACTATAAATTTACTCATGTTATATTTATATAGAGTTGGCTTAAGCATCGAAAACATAACAGACAGAAGCATTTAATTAATTAAAATCATAGATAGATCAAGAGTCGAATCTTCTTACAAGAAATTAAATTCATTAAAAAAAACATAAATAGATAATTTCAATCAAAAAATTACATTATATATGAATTAAAAATGTGTAGAATGACCTAAGGGCAATTCAAGAGCATGAAAGAAATAATAAGATAATATGTATCGGCTATTGGATAGAACATATCAGAGCATGAATTAAAGATGAAAACTAATAAGATGGATGAAGAAGAAGGGTATGTTATTTATGAAATTTGCATTGTCATCTATAATATAAAAATTAAAGACTGAATTATTACTTTATTTACTTGATTTCTAAAAAATAAGACTATAAGATCTTCCATAACTCATACAAGAGTTTCTAAAATGTTAAGTATTATTGCAATTTTTCTTTTCACATAATTTATTAGCATTGAAATATTTGCTCTCTAGCTGTAATAATTTCTATATATAATTGGCCTGAATACGAAGTTAGTATGATGTAATTGGTCGCAATCAAATTCCGAAAATAACTGAAAGATTGAATCTTTTACCATAAGATGATAATGAAAACTATAGCCAATTAAGACCAAAAAAGAATATTCTTATTATGATCACAGAAATAGCATTCTTAAACTGTGTAATCAACCTAACCAATGCATACTCTTTTTCTTTTTTTATCTTATCCTTCTCCAACATTCAACGTTCAACAAAAACAATATCCTATGACTATTCTCCCACCAAAGCCACCCTCTCTAAGAAAAACCACCAATATATATATACACTAAGAACTCTACACAAAAAAGCACATAAAATTAGATTGAGAGAACAATGGATAACCCTAAACAAACTTTTGGGAGTTTAACAATTGTTCTATGTATGCTTCTTGCTGGGGTTATTTTGTTGTTCCGTTGGTCCTCCTCCATCTCCAATGAGTTATTCCTAATCCACAAGGAACCTCTATGCAAGAAATCAAACTTTGTAAGTTCAAATTACATACAAGTTCTAAACTGTTTCATTTCAGATTTCAAGTATCTTCTTCTTAAGTGTGAGTCCCTACACATTACAAATTACGAGTTATAGATTCAGAATCATGAGACTTTGAATATAAGAAACCTGATATTATCTTCGATTCAAAATTTTAAGACAACAAGTTTGCCGAGTCTTTTTCCATGTATATTTTCACATGTTGAAGATATACATGTGTATATGTATATATGTAAAGAGTTTGATTCTCTTTTCTAGCTATAACTTTTCATCATTTTGATTTACCTTTAGTTCTGTGGAAACATGCACTGCAGAACAATTCAGACATTGAAGAATGTGGGGATACCCTAGACTGTGCATTAGCGAAAGCTTCAATGGGAAACAAAACAGTGATAATAGCTATGGTGAATAGGGCTTATGTGGAGCAAGATGTGGAGAGTGACACCACCATGCTTGATATATTTCTCAACAGTTTTTGGCTGGGAGAAGGAACAAGATCTCTCATTCATCACATTCTTTTAGTTGTTGTTGATCAAATTGCCTATGATCGATGCCAGTTTCTGAAGCTCAACTGCTTCAGATTGGAAACAGATGGTGTTGATTTTGAAGGTGAGAAAGTTTACATGTCTCAAGATTTCATCAAGATGATGTGGAGAAGAACACAGTTCCTCTTGGATGTTCTCAAACGTGGCTACAACTTCGTCTTCACGGTATGTAATCCATTCCATTTTCTTGCTTTTTTGTTCTGATTTGAGAATGATATCCTGAACCCCAAAATATTACACAGATACATACGAAAAAAAGCGAAGGTAAGTAAAATATTTGAAAAATATCAGTAGGTGAATGAGTAGATAGATCTCAAATTACTTATGGATTATAATTTGTATGTAATAATAAGTAATAATAAGTAGATAATTGACAAATTTCTTGTAATAAATGACGTATAAGATGAATTTATACTCAGTTTTACAAATTGCATAGTTTCCACATTAATATTCATTTTATAGATCAGTTTTATAAGATTAAATCTTACTAGTTTTTTTAAGTGTATAGGATTGAATCGATTGAATCGATAGTGAAAAATGAGATCAAATTCTCTTTTAATCTTTTTTATTTATTGGATTAAATTTGTGTTTACTTTCTCATTTCAGGACGTAAAATTTAAATTTGTTTCATTTTAAAATTTTGATATATTTTAGTTCTGAACTTTAAAATAAATGAATTAATATAGTGATTTTAATTCAATGACCTTAATTAAAAATAGATAATTATAATCCTTTTAATTCAACAACTTTTTTTTATGTGTTAAATAGTGTTTCAGATGATATTTGAGTGGAATATGATAAATTGTGTAGATATTATTGTGTTAAAAGAAATTATATTTGTTTATTTTTAGAGTTTGAGAATCAAAATGTATTAAAATTTGGAGCACAAATGTATTATAATTTTGCATTTAAGTTTAGGAAAAAAAAAACATAATTAAACTTTATTTATATAAATTTTCAACCAATAAAATGAAATTTGTCCTTCTGAGAAAATAAATCCAATTTTGAACAATTTTGTATCATAATTAAAGCTTTTCTTTTGAAGATTTAAAATATAATTTACATATTTAAAAATACTTTATAAATTAAATATAATTTACATATTTAAAAAAAGAAGAAGAAGAGAGAGACACTGAAATGCCAAAACAAAAGTTCAAAACATATAAATATAAAGGAAGACATATGTTATAGTTAGAAAGTTGAATAATGTTCTTTTGATTTTTCAAATGTCAAGATTTGTTTATTTTTTCATAACGTCACACCTTTTCTTATTGTGTGGTACACGTAACATGTCTTAGTTACGTGAGTTGAAATTTGAACAATATATCAATTAGAATGAGATTTGAAGATTAATTCAATCAATTAAGAAAATGATTTATAATTAACTTTAATAGTTAATGTTTAATTTTGACAAAGTTTTTTTTTTTACTCATCCTTTCTTTTTCTTTGTTAAATATTGATTGCATCAACTTTTTTAAAATATTAAATATTCATTTATTTCATATTATCTATTATACAGTGGTAGAAAAACTTAATCACAAACTAGGAGAAGTGAATCATATATGGTTAATTAATGGAATAATTGCCATATTCAAATTAAAAGGTAATGTATTTCTGATTTCTACATTCAAATTTTCCTTTTGAAGATGATATCTAAAATACTAAAACAACTTCTATTTTCCGTCGATTTTGTTTTAAATTTTATTTAGAAAATATTTATAAATTTTATTAAAAAAAAATAGTAGAAAATTGTGCCAATTTTTCTGTAAAATATTTTATATAAAATACTTTTTCGTAATAAATTTTGTAAGAAATACTTACAAATTTTATAATTTTGTAGTAAATAATTACACACAAAGAAATTACCTGTCAATTAAAATTCTTAAAAAAATAACAGGAAAATTTTTTTTCCTACAATTTTTTTTAACAAATTTGTAAGAAAACTATCATGTAATACGAAAAATTTTGTAGTGTAAAAGAATATTATTTAGTATTTCATCCATCTCATATTATATCTTTCAAAAAAAGTTAGTATCTAATCGATATACCAAAAAAAAGCTATATGACAGAAAAAAAGTTATGAATTGCAGATTTTTTTTTTTTTAAATTATGTCTTCAGTTATATTATAATAAACCTGAAGAAGTTATTGAAAAAAAAAATTAGTATTTGTTTTTTTTAAATGATGTATAATATGAAGCGGATTTTTTTTTTAATTACTTAATTTTAAAATATTTTTTTATACCACTAATTCAATCATGTCTTTTAATAATTTTATGCTGTTTCCTTCTTGAACATGTCATACTTAGTTACGTAAACGTGTGCACATTGTTAGGTTTTACTGTTAGTTTTTGTTGAAAGTTGACCTTTAAATTAATTATAATAATTCCATTAATTATTGAAACACATCCAAAATATCTATCTATCATTAAAAACTTGTTTTTAGAATTTCTATTCTGAGAGCATGTAAATGAACCTCATCAATACAATAAAGTAAATAAATACAGAAACATGATGTTGATGGTAGAAAATAACACAGATTAAAAATGTTTGTAGTCAAAGATAGTGAAGTTTATGACTTTTTTTTTCTTTTAAAAGAATATGTTTATGATATCAATGAATAATATTAAGACATGTTTGGGTGTTGTTTAAAAATGGATCACGATTTTCTTTTATAATTTTGATAAAATTAAACAAATGATTTAAACATTAATGTATCCTTTTTAAGAAAAATATTAAGTTACAGACAAAAAATGTTTATTAGAAACAATTTTTCACCTTCCTTTTCTTTTCTCTATAGAATGCAACCCTCTAATGTGCTCTTAACTTTTCTCTAAAACTTCTTTTTCTTGTTTATTTCATTTTCATATTAAATAAACAAAATTCATGCTCAAAAAAGTAGTCTAAATTATTAGAGCACAGATAATTACAAATACATACATAATTTTTTTCATTGAAAATTGCATAATTAAATGGAGTGCAACCTAAATTTAAATAAAAAACTTTTATTTCATTTTAAAAATCTCTATAGGTTGCTAAAAATTCGACTTAAATATTTTTTACAATTCTATTTATTAATTTAAATTTAAAGTATGTTACAACCAACAATAAATATTTAATTCACATACAGGAAAACCAGAAAAATGAATTTGACATAAAGACAAAACCCAATAAAAGGATAAAATTAAATAACCAAAAATTAATTGAGTAACAAACCATTTTGCATTTACATGTGCATGCTCTTGTTTTCCAAAGTTTACTTTATATAGAATTTAACTTTCAAATTCATATTTTCATCTTGCGCATAATATTAGGTATTCGAATTCTTATTTTCTACCTTCACTACAATTCCAGCGATTAAATGACTTAAACCAATTTAAATATTAATTTATAAATTAATATTATTAGTAATTAAAATATTTTTTGTTATAAATAAAAAATTATAATTGATGACTAAATAAGTAACTAAAATAGTTTATATTATAAATAAATATCAATTTCTTTAGTAGTTAAAATCTTGATAACTAATATTAGTGACCAATTTAGAAACTAATTCATAATAAAAAAAACTTTAATTATCAATTTAAAGATCAATTATTCATAATAAAAACTATTTTAGTTACTAATAATTTTTAGTTTATAAATTGTATCTAAATTGATTACTACAATGTTAATTATGTTTTGTCACTAAAATTGGTCATTATTTAGAATTTTTCTTGAACTGCTTCATTAAAGAAAAATAATTTTTTGACTACTAAATTTTGACGATAAGTTTCTCTTACAATTTTAGGTGTCATTTTATAAGTGGTTTTCTATCTTTGTATTTTCTTATTCTCAATATTCCAAAATCACTTAGAAGATATCACCTAATGTTGTAAGAGAAAGTTGTCAAAATTTAGTAGTCAAAATATCGTTGTTCTTCGTTAAATAACATATATGTTTATATCGGAGGGAGAACCAGACTTCAAACAACACAAATAATGTAACATGTTTTTGACAGGACACTGATGTAATGTGGTTAAGAAACCCATTTACAAGGTTGAGCAAGAATGAAAGAGAAGACCTTCAAATAAGCACAGACATGTACAATGGTGATCCTAGGTCAAAGGAAAACCTAATCAACACTGGATTTTACTTTGTGAGGTCAAGCAACAAGACCATCTCCTTGTTTGAAACATGGTATGATGAAAAGGATAATTCCACAGGAAAAAAGGAGCAAGATGTGCTTCTTGACCTAATTAGAAATGGTATTATTGAAAAATTGGAAATTAGGGTTAGGTTTTTGGATACCCTTTATTTCAGTGGATTTTGCCAAGATAGCAAGGATTTTAGGGCAGTGACCACTGTCCATGCCAACTGTTGTAGGAGCATCAATGCAAAGGTGGCAGATATGAAGGTTGCCCTAAGTGATTGGAAGAGGTTTAAGAGGTTGCAACCTAATTCTACACTGAATATTCCTCAATGGACTAAGCATGATTGGTGTCAAAAATCTTGGGGGAAGACCTAGAAAAACAACCCAATTTTTGTATGGAGCATATTTCTCTTAATTTAAAAGGTTAATATATATTTATGAGTTTTTCTTTTTTCCACTATTGGTAAGAGAATTATAAATGAATAGGAAAATGATTATGTTGTATAGATTATGCATTGGAATACCTATATAGGGTTAAGGATGAAAAAAGAGACCTATTCATCATTTAAAATCTTTCTTATAATAAAAAAAATGCATAAACCCAATATTTTAAAGTTTTTAATTGAAAATGATATTTTATCGTTTTTTTAAATAAATTTACTCATGATTCATTTTGATAACTCAAAACTCTATACCTCATGTACAATAATTAATCCTAAAAATAATATCATATATCATTTTGAGCATGTTACCATACTTTTCATAAAAAAATACTTTTTTAATTAACATATTTTTCCACATTTTTCATCAAAACTAGCTCTGTTTTTAATTTAATATTTTTAAAATAATGATTACAAAAGTTGATTTCTTTATAAAAAGTTTAAATGAAAACATATAACTTTTTTTGTAAGGCCCATTTCTTTTCTCAGCCCTAAAAGTTAGTGGGTTGCCCTACAGTATTGGGCCTAAAGGCCGGCCCACAGTATAAGACCTTAGGTCTGCCCTAAACCTAATGTATTCTACCATTTTCAGAAAAGTTGCCCTTGCCTTGAGCTGCAGCCGCCACACATCTTCTGCTAGGGTTCCATTGCCGGGAAGTTCCGCTACTCCATGTAAATGACTCTCGAGTTCGTGCTAGTTCCCTTTTCGTAACTTTTTCGTGATCTGTTGTAAGAGCCCTGGCTAACCCACCTGTCTGGTCCTGTCCCACTCTCACCGCAGCCTTATAGCGCATCCTCGGAGCTGCCGTGCTCGTGGTCATGTAGTAGAGGTCTTCACTAGGTTTTCCAGGTACGGGAAGTTAGGGTTTCAGTCTTTTTGGTGTTGTCTTGGCTGTTCTTGAGTGAGTTAATGAGTTCATGAATGAATTCTTCGTTTTGGGTGTGATTAAATGCTTGTTATGCTTGATGGATTTGCTAAACATGGCTGTGGCACTGAAGAACAGTGGCGAGACCTGTTAATCTCGCCCAAGCGAGTCCATCTCGCCTAGGCGAGATGAAACATGGAGCTCGCCTAGGTTTATTGCGCGAAAAGTCGCCCAGGCGGCTCGCTCAACTTTTGAGCGAGCAGGCAACTCGCCCAAGCGAGAGGGATCTCGCTTAAGCGAGATCCCGTGTTGCCCAGGCCCTGGTTTTTCCTTGAGCCCTCGCCTAGGCGAAGGGGGGCTCGCCTGAGCGAGCCTGTCTCGCCTGAGCGAGACCCTTCAGCCTGAGCGAGGGGTTTGGGCGAAACAGTGTGGTGTTGGATTGCATTTTTGTTCTCTTGTGCTTGGATTTGGTTGGGTAT
>Ga0214545_1002349_pt1 | contig 36414 bp, 23 predicted proteins | sample CNSS4metaG_FD_160064 | JGI IMG/M metagenome (GOLD analysis project Ga0214545, IMG submission 160064) | Root nodule microbial communities from cowpea collected in UCLA plant growth center, Los Angeles, California, USA - CNSS4 | ecosystem: Host-associated > Plants > Roots > Nodule | place: USA...
TGACACAAATATACCAATCACACAATCACACCAAAGGAATTCCATCCTTTGATATCACATCACATGGCCACCACCATGTTATTCGTGTTCTACATCTTCTAGTGGGTACCTCAAGGTGTCTTGCTGCTATACCTATCGGCCACAACCGATAGAGCACGTGCGGGAAACCATGCTACAGATCATACACCCTAACGCCAGGTGGAGTTCCCATATACGAACATAATTTGTAACGTCCCAAGACTACCAAACTTGTCAGTCAACTACTGAGGAGGGCAATCTATCTGGACCCATCCGTACTGTCCACAACCAGCACACTCACACCGGCAACACTCGCCAACCCGATCTCAACTCAAAGGTTCCTCGTGTTCATCCGCCATCCTGAGATCAACTCTAGGGATACCATTCCGAGCTCAACTTGAGGAATGCCACGTGCTTAACCCTTATCCCGAGCTTAACTCAAGGGATACGTTCCGAGCTCAACTCAAGGAACACCAGCAAGCTGGCCTTTAAGATATTCTAGAAGCCTTGTAGATCACACACATCATAGCAAGCATAACACCAATTTACTACATCAAAATCGCCTGGTGGGGGATACGTACCGCTAGGCGTTGCCGCTTCCAGATTGCTTGGCGGGGGACACGTATCGCCAGTCGCTACACCAGTACTTGCACATTACTGGTTTTAGTTCAAGTTCAAGCACACTTCACACATGTTGCTCTCATTTGCTCTCATTCTAGAGTACCCCTAATGAAAAACATTGCCATCTATAATGTTCTAGGCCTTATAGCATCTCACATGTGCATTCATCCCCTAATCATATAGACCATCCCAAGCATGCTCAAACAAAATATAAGCAGCAACACTCTAACAATTTTAAGCACATGATCTTATGCACCGATGCAATTTAATATTGACACACATGCCTTCACCAAACCAATTCTCCACATGTGACTAACCCAAAGGAACATTCAAATTGATAGAGACTTACCACATAACCCAATTATGCTTCATTAGAAGTTACTTGAACTAATCAAGGACTTATTCATGTATTTTACAAACTCCAAAATCAGCAATATGAAGTAATGTATATCTCTAGCTACTGACCTCCAAATCTAATCTCCACCGTTCAAAAACTGTGCGAACCAAAAAAATTGGTGCCGCCTAGCGCCCAAAATCAGAAGACTGGCGCTCGGCGGGACTAAACCACCGCCTAGCAGTTACTGTTGCGCGAAAAGTACGAAAAACAACGTTTTTCGTGAATCAAAACACCACGCACCTCTAGTGTGGCGCCTGGCGGCCAATTGGGTGCCGCCAGGCAGTTCCTGTAGTTCCAGGAACCCCCAGAAATTTCCTCAACACTTGCGAACCTTATTCCAACCCCTACAATTTTGATTCCACTCGATTTACGATCCAATAGGCTGCCTTCACATGTTTATATTCATTATTCCTTCATAAGACTCCTCCATTTACGAAATTCCACTAACTTTACCACTTTATCTAGTGCGACTATGAAATCCCCAATTCATCAACCCACCAATTGATATTGATGCAATTTTCACCCAATCGAACCTTCAATTTTACATAATTTAGCGAATTCGGGCTTCCAATCATGTCCAAACAGTTGGCACTATCTTTTCCCCCTGAATAGAATCAACCCAAAAAACCTCAAAACACTAAAATCGAGCCAAATGGACTCGCGTCGCCTGGCGGGTGTTCATCACTGCCAGGCGGTTCATCGAAAACCCAGAAAATTGGGTGTATAGTCATGTGTTGCCTGGCGGCGCGAGCCTTGCCGCCAGGCGGTTCCATCTCTAGAACCCCAAAATAACCCAGAAAAGGATGAGTCGCCTGGCGGTGGTTCATCACCCGCCAGGCGATTTCTGGAAAATTCCAGAAACATGAAAATTACATGATATAGGCAGGTTATATACATCTAATTTTCCATACATTTCATACCATTTAACAACACAAAATAAAAGTACGGTTCTAGCTCCCCTAACCTGGTTTTCTTTGCTTAAAACTTGAGTAGCCTTTGGTTCTCCCTTACTTCCAATAGGCTTCCTTAATTCTCCTCAATTTAGCTTCAATGCCTCACTCAATACACTCACCTTCCTCTGATTTTTGTATTCCACTACCCATCCAACAAAACCAGCCATAGGTTTTCCAGCCCTCCCTTGGCTGCTAGAGTTTCTTGCCCTTTCACCTTCATGCCAAAGAGCATTTTGGCAAAAAAATAGTGTTTAATTTAGGTTCACCAAGGTTTGAAGCCCTCACCATGCCAAAGCTAAATCAATGTTCAACCATTAAACCAATTCATGTTTCGTGATGATTAATATAATTTTATGATTATATTATCACTCAACATGCTCTAGCATATTATTAAAAACAACAATAATTAAATAACACACAAATGGCATACATAGGACTTGAACCCAAGTCCTCTCACACATTTAAGTACTCTCAACCACTTGAGGTAGTATTTTTCCACATCATAGCCATCCGCATTAAATCCCTTAAAGGCTCCTACTATCCCCATTTATTAAATAATTAATTAATTATTTATTTATTTAATTTTCTCGGGTCTTACAATAGATGCATCAATAGGTACTTGAGTCGTCGAGGGGAATGAGACTATAACCTCATACTCTTGAATCAAGGCATGCTTCCTTGCTCTCTTCACTTCACTTGTTCTTCATGTGTAACCTCTAGGACATCCCACATTTCCTTTGCATTCTTACATTGGGAGACCTTAAAAAATTCATCCATACTCAAAGATGAAGTGATGATGTTCTTGGCATTGCAATCATATTGAGCTCTTCTCCTTTCTTCATCATTCCAATCACTCCAAGGCTTGTCCACCTGCTTATTTCCAACAACACATTTAGGAGTATATGGTCCATTAACTATTGCATCCCAAATTCCTTTGTCTATAGATTCAATGAAAATTTGCATCCTTATTTACCAAAACTGATAGTTTAGGCCACAAAACATAGGTGGTCTATGAATAAATGCACCTTCAGCAAAAAGGAGTTTACTTTCAGCCATTTCAAAAAGATTTTTGATCAACTTGAATACCTTTCAAGAACCTTGCTCTAGATAAAAATTGTTAGTTTTGAAATGGTGAGTTTAGCCAAGAAGGGGCAGGGGGTGGTTGAATTGGCTTTATAAAACTGTTTCAAAAGCTTAAAATCTTTTTCAATTGAATCTAATGGACTGGAAAGTTTGGATGTAAATGCAGCAAACCAATACACTTTTAGTCGATTAAAGTATAAAACAACATACTAAATTGTTCTTGATGCTATGAAACAGTCGATTAAAAAGATAAATCAGTAGGCTAAAATACTGGAGAATTATGCAGAATGCAGAATTCGTGAATTCAACTCAAACAACAATCTTTTACATACAAGACATGTTCCAATCAGTATTTATAATAAGTACAAAGCCTCAGATTACACAAGAACGCATTGAATCACATCAAAGATCAAATTGCTTGTTTTCTTGAGATTTTTAAAGAGTTTCAAAGAAAGGGAGATGCGGGAAAGAAGAATGCACAACTATTTTTATACTGGTTCACTCAATCACAGAGTTACATCCAGTTTTCCAGGACAACATGAGCTTGGTTTCCACAATTTTCAAAAGTTTTACAAATCAAACACCAAGATTACACTTGTGAACAACAAAGCACACAAGATTTTTGACTCACAAAAATCTAGAACCATAACCTACAAGAATCACACTTGCAGACCTAAAATCACATCAGGAAAACCATCCAGAGGCACAAGAACATCCAAACCTGATGTTGGCTGTCCCTAGCACACCATACATGTGTTCTTCAAGCTATTCACAAGCCAAAATCCCTCCAAGATCAACCAAGATGTTCAAAACACGAGTTCCAGCTGTGTATTGTAGAGAGAGAACACTTCCCAGAGATGAATGACACGATTTCATTCAGAAAAACTCAGATTCGCACCTCTACTCGCGAAAACACAACTTATATAGTCTAGTTTAAGTGAAAATAGTCGATTGAATTTTTTGTGCAGTCAGTTGATTTCACCTGACTTAAGTGAAATTAGTTGATTGAAAAATAATTCAACTTATTGAATGCATTCATACGAGAAACTATATACAACAAGCCTTTTAACCTGTTAAAACCCATTTTAACAGATTAAAAGAGACACACTAAGGCACACAAGACATTTAACCTATGTCATATAGCCTATCAACAATGTACAATAGTAACACATTACATTTAACATGTTATATATAGATTTAACACACTAAAACTTAATCTTCAAGAGGATCTTCATCAATCTTCATGAAACACTTAAGATCTTCATGCACATGGCTTTATCAATTCTTTGCTTCAAGCTTGCTTGTGCCAACAACTGTACGCTGGAAACATAATCTGACACATATTTTAGTATGTTGATTTTACAATTCTATGCAGTGATTTCACTTAAACAATTACTCTATGCAAGAAAAATAATTTGACATATCTTTTAATATGTTGATTTTACCATTGTATGTGTTTATTTCACTTAAATATCATATGAATACATGAACTTCAATTTTACAAATCTATGCATTGATTTCACTTAAACAACATCTGGATATAAGAAGTTCAATTTTACAAATTTTAGTCTGTATATTTTTCAAATATATGTGTTGATTTCACTTATCCAGATTTTGTGTGCAGAGAATTAATATCTGATGAACTTTTAGGTTGTTGATTTTTCAAATTGATGTGTTGATTTCACTTAAACAACAAATGCTTGAATAAAATAGATTCAAAAGTTAACTAGGTCAAAGAAATTATCACGTGATCAGGTATAACATGCTTTTAACAACTATTACATAAGCTATTTGCTGCTCTTCTAAATACGTTGACCATAAAGCATATGTGTTTTATAATTCGAATGTGCATGCACCTCACATGATCTGAACTAATTGATCTACTCACGAAAACTCATTGCAAACATAATACTTTAATTTGAGTCAGAAATCTTATGCATTTACTATGCTATGATAACATAAACATAATTAAATGCAATAAATATGCACAATTCAATTGACTGATTATGCATTGAACGCCTTGATCTATAAATACTACAATTACAAACATTAATCTACATCCCATATTTCTTAGATATAGCCATACCTACAATCATCATGCATCATCACCAACAATGCCATGTCCAATCTGAGCAAGCTTGAAGAAAAGAATTGATAAAGCCATGTGCATGAAGATCACATGTGTTTGATGAAGATTAATGAAGATCCACTTGAAGATTAAGTTTTTAGTGTATTAACTATGAAAGTAATGTGTTAAATGTAATGATTAGGTGTTATATCATGTTGATAGGCTATATGACATATGTTAGATGTCTTGTTAGCCTTAGTGTGTCTCTTTTAATCTGTTAAAATGTGTTTTAACATGTTAAAAGACTTGCAATATATAGTTTCTGGTATGAATGTATTCAGTTAGTTGAACTATTTTACAATCGATTGATTTCGCTTAAGTCAAGTGAAATCAGCTGATTGTGCGGAAAATTCAATCGATTGATTTCACTTAAACTAGTATATATGTTGTGTTTTCGAGAGTGGAGGTGTAATTCTGGGTTTTAGGACATGAAATTTTGTCATTTATCACTGGAAAACTCTCTCTCTGCAATACACAAGTGCAACGTGAGGTTTGAAGATCTTGGTTGATCTTAGAGGCATTTTGGCTTGTGAGTAGCATGAAGAACACATGTATGGTTGGCTACGGAGAGCTACCATTAGGTTTGGGTGTTCTTGTGCCTCTAGTTCTTTTGCCTGATGTGATTTCAGGTCTGTAAGTGTGATTCTTGCAAGGTAGTTGTCTATATTTTTGTGTGAGTTAAAAATCTTGCGAGTTTCTTTGTTCAAAAGTCTAATCTTAATACGTGATTTGTAAAACTTTAAAATATAGTTGAAACCAAGCTTAGGTGCTCCTAGTAACTTGGATGTAGCTCTCTGATTGAGTGAACCAATATAAAAACAATTGTGCAATTCCCACATCTCATTCACTTCGATTCACTTTAAAAACTCAAGAAAATCAAGTAATCCACTCTTTGTTGTGTTTTAATGCATCCTTGTGTAATATGAGGCTGTATAATAGTTTAAATATTGATTGGAACAAGTCTTGTATGTAAAAGATTGTTGTTTGAGTTAAATCTGCAAATTCTGCATTCTGCATAAATTTCCCGTATTTTAGCCAACTAATTTGTCATTTTAATCGACTATTTCATAGCTCAAGAACAAATTAGTATGCAATTTTATTTTTTGACCGATTGAAAGTGTACTAGCCTGCAACTTTTGCATTCTAAATTTCTAGTCTATTTGATTCAATTGAAAAGAGTTTTATTCTTTCAAAAAAGTTTTAATTAGCCAATTCAATCCCCCCCCTTATTGGCTTAAATCACCATTTCAAACCTACACCCAACTCTCCAAATAATTAACACCAAGGAAGAATTGAGGCTTGGTTTGAGGGAAATGAGAGCAACATCCAAGTGTTCCCTATAAAGATGACCAGGAAGCAGATCAACATTCCTAAAGTGTTGCAATACTCATGGCTCAGAACTGAGGGGTCTGAGACTCTCCTCCAACAGCTCAAACACCAAAAGTTGAAAACATTTCTTGAGCTTTCGGGAAGGTATTTTTCACCAACCTGCAATTTAAGAGTGGTGTTCCGCTGTCATGTGTCAAGGGGTTTCAAATGGAGATTCAATGGAGATTGATTGAGATTCCATGGAGTTTGGCTTCATCAAATAAAGGGGAGATTGTTAGCATAATGAATTGGTGCTTGAAGATTGGATGATGATATATGAAGCCATTGCATTGAGACGTGATGAGGATGTGAAAACTTGAAGATTCACGTGTTGATCAAGCTTGATATGTATGTTGAATCTAAGTTTCACATGAAGAACACAAAGCTTGAAGATTAATGCTCTTAGTGTAGAGTATTTCGGATTGTATAAATGTCTAGGTCTGGTTGGTGTCTTTTAATTTGTTGAATGAGTTTCTAACAGATTAAATGGTTTGATGCAATAGTCCTATTTGTTACATATTCAATCAGTTGAATTAATCAACCTATTGAATATGCTAATAGATTAGCTATAAGTTTTGGTCAAAGAGAGTGGTGTGCCTTTTGAGTGCGAAATCATTCTACATTGAGGAAAAACTCCCTCTCTTTGAATCACTTAGAAGTGCAGCCATTCATGAAGGATCTTTGATCTTCTTAGAGCTTTTTGCTTTGTTTTTGAAACTTGGTGAAAGAGGTTTGGTTGGCTAGGGAGAGCCTTCGTTCTTGTTTGATCTTTCTCAGGTTTCTAGGTGTTGCTTGGTGGTTTTCTTGATCTACAAGTGTGATCTTATTGTGTGGTGTTGAGACTATTGTGGGATTCAAGAGTCTTATTTTGAAAGTGTAATCTTGTGGATTATGTAAATCTTTTAAAATAGTGCAAGTCATGCTCGAGTTTCCTTGAAAAAATGGATGTAACTTAGATTTGAGTGAACCAGTATAAATATTTTGTGTCCTTGTCCTTGACTCTATTTCTTTTCTCTTAGTTTGTGATTAAAGTTTCACGAAATTTGAATTGTACAATCTTTTAACTGTTCCTAAATGATTTGACACAACCTAAGGCTTTGCACATATTTATATTGTTTATTTGAATCAATTTTGATAAGTCTTTTAAGTTGTTTCTAAATTAAACTTCACATTCAAATTTCTACAAAATTTCTAGTATTTCAATCAACTGTTTTGATATTTTGATCTCTTGAATTACATTACATTGTTAATTGTTTAATGAAATCATCCCGTTATCTTTGTTTTTTTTTTCGATTGAAAGTGTACAGTCTAGTAGTAGTTGCATTTTGATCTCTTGGTTGTTTTGATTCAATTTAAAGGCGTTTTAGGTTTTCAAAAGTAACCAAAGTTTTTGCAAAGCTAATTCAAACCCCCCCACCTTCTTGTCTAATTACCCATTTCAATACTTATAAAGACCGCGACTCAACAAGGTCCATTTAGCATTTAATTGGCTAAATAATATCAATAGATATATTTGTTAACCCTGTTGCCCAGAATATTAATAAAATCGCGATAGTTTGATATTCATAACATTAATGGCCATTAATACTACATCTATTAATGAAAAATATTGTTAAATGGTATTATATTTAATGATATTACCTAATATTCTCTATTTTTACAATACATTTCATAGGGACCAAAAACCCTGTAAATGCGTGTAGTATTTCTCTAAGAAGGACACACAATTTCTCATACTCTTAACTTACTGATAGTTCCTTTTACTTTCTTACTGACTTTAGCATTAGAGAGTCTTCTATAGGTAGATGTTTCTTTGTTCCAACCATCAGGAGCATTCAAGTTGCCATGTGGATCTTGCCACCTAGTCGAAGGCCTCACTCCGGATCCTAACAAGAATAAATAATATAATAATTTAATATTTTAAAGATATATAATATAAGTTATTATAATTAATGTTTAATTTATGACATATTTTATTTGTTATATTCAAATAAATTAGTTTTTATTAGACTAATTAATTTATGTTTTATATTTTCTTTTTTTATTTAAGTAATTTTTTATATTTAATTTAATCTTATAATTGGAAATTAAGATGAATAGATCTAATCAAGCTACGAAACACAACATTGAAATAAAATATTTGTGGTCATATGTTTCAAGGTTAAGCAAAACTTCCAGTGGTTGAAATAATAAGATCAATTGCGGTTTATGTGATTTTTCATATAATGAATCTGACACTTGAGTAAGAGCCATTTGTTAAAAAGTACACGAGGAGGACTTAGACTTTTTCCAAATGTGATATTGTCAAACTTTGTTGAGTTTAAAATATTAAACAATGAAGCAACATTAAAAATAAAAAGGTTTAAAGAAAAAAATTCCCTTTTTCACTTCATCAAACAAACAATGATGTTAGCCAAAAACTCAAAGGTTCTTTACATGATTCATTCAATATGCAAGTTAGAGATACTCTTGATTGTGAAATTGCGAGGATGTTTTATTCTTCGGTCTTATACTACTAAAACTTCTAATCTTAGTGAATATGCACTGCTAACACATAATAAATTCAGAGCTTATTTGCTTTGAAAAGAAAGAAGTCATGTAGAAATTTTTTTACAACGTATGAGAAACTCATAGAATCAAAAATGTGTTGGACAATTGTTAGTAATGGGTGGACTAATCCACAACGAAGATCATTCATAAATTTTATGGCTATTATTGAGAGTGGACTATTGTTTTTGAAATCAATAGATGGAGATTGAGCCAAAATATGGGACACAAATTATAATAGATAATGCATTACTTTGTAAGGCAACATATATGCTCATAGAAATAGAATTTCCTTCAATCTACTAGACTCTTTGTGATGGCTTCTCATTTGCTCCATGGAGGCTTGCGCTTCGAAGAGAGACTCCATGAATGAAGAATGGTTGTGGAAAGATGAAGGATGAAGGCTTGAAGTGTTTGGTTAAGTGGAGGTGAAGAGATCTTAAGAGAGGTAAGACCAATTCTTAAGGAAGGGAGCTAGAGTAGCCTAGCAAGGAAGCTACTCTAGAGTGAGCTCAAGGAAGAGAAAATGTGCACATATTTTGGCAGCAATTCTCTAATAAATTTCAAGCTGAAAAATACATGAGGTAAGCCTTCTATTTATAGGCTAAAAGGAGAGCAAAGAGTCTCAAAACAGAGGAGGGAAAAAGGACTCTAGAAATTTGAAAATTGAAGCCAAAAAGGAGAATGTGCGAGGTGTGACTTGCCACCTAAGCAAGTCACACTTGCCATGCCTTGATGCACTACTTCTCACCCTTGGAGAGCTTCTACATTGCTATAGTGTATCACTCTAGGCCTAATTTAGGCCCAACTCCCTTTTTGGTCCAAAATGTTTCTAAAGCCTAATTTTCTTTAAGGCCCAAATCTAGTTGTTACAAATAAAGAGTCTTAGTCTAGGTCTTCACATCCTCCTTGGCCCATGTAAACTTCATCTTAGGCCTTGCATGCTTATAGGAGCCCAATCTTCTTGTATCCTCCTAGCCATAGTTCTTGTTATAGGTCCCTTGGCCATAGGTCTAATCACTTTGTATAGTGAAGACCTTGAATCTTCCATTGTGTACCACACCTAGCCAATTCAACCAAATAATAATAATAAACGATCACCATATCTATATGCAAAATAATTCAGGTAGCCGGACTAGGCTGACCTAAGCCTAACCGGCCTAAACCGATAACCTAAGCCGCTAAAGGAATATCCAGCCTAAGACGACATGTGAGCAATGGCGGCATAAGCCGCTACAGGGGTAGTTGGTCTACACCAACCACTCTAAGAAACTTGACGAAATCAAAGCACTCCTAAAATTCAGTAAGCCCACAATGATCAAAACTAAGGGCTTGGGCTAGGGCCCAGGCCCACCTATGGCCCAAACCAGGGCCCAGCCCATGGAATGGTCAAACATAATTAATAATCTATAAATATACATGGACCCCACGAATTAAAGGTACGCATTCATTACTTCCCTAATCATCTAATTTGAATTTTTGAGAGATTTCTCTAACTTGAGCTTCGGAGTCCCTTCTGTAGGTAACCCCTCCCGGGTCCAAGCAGACATAGGCCAACCGGGAAGAGGCCTACTGAGGAGATGGCGGACTATGGTAAGGTGTTACTTGTGCCTAACTCATCTTATTTGTTCTCTGCAGGAACACACTGAAAAATATTTGTGCAAAAAAAAATACTAAAAAAAAATAGTGATACTTTTCAAGAAGGTTCTTGGATCACAAAATTTGTTCATGATATGTTACCTTTATTATCAATGTGAATAACTTCGTTGTGGGGGAACCCTATGAGATTATTAATGTCAATGTCAATAACTTAAACTCATTAATGTTTCTTATGATGATCTTGAAAAGATTGTGAAAGAGATTTGATGAATCTAATATGTGTGTAGACTTGAAGTGAAGAAAATAAAGTTTAAAGACCATTGATTTGGAGTTGTAAGTGTCATTGGTGGTAATTCTAATGTATTAGGTAGTAAGTTTCCAAATATTTGATAAAGTGTTTGATCTAAATAATAATTGATAATTAAGTATAATGTAATGAACTCAAAGTAAAATCTATTATACTAAAATGTTGTTGATAATTGGCATAATTATATTTTTATTATGTTTATTTTTATATCTTTTAGTCATATTTTTATTATTATCCTTTTATATAATTAAGGGTTTATTAAATAATTTTAGAAAAGATAAGTATTTTATCTTTTATTAGATAATTAAGGTTTTATTTAATAAATTCGAAGCGATAAGTATTTAGTTTATATTTTGCAAATAAGTGAAAATCTTAGAGATTTAAGAAGTTATCAACATAATCAATTACTTCAATTACAAACTAAAGAACAAATTCCAAACCTAGTCTAGTTTTAAGAGTCTTTAAATAGAAGGTTTTGCATAGTTAAAAATTAACCCTCCTTTTGGGAAATACGAAACGTCTCCCCTTTTGGAGGAGGGAGGGAACTAAATATAAAAGGAAATAGAGGTGCATTATGGAGGCTGGAGGCATTCAATAGTATTCTGTTTCTAGTGTTTAAAATATATTGGAATCACCTCCCTTATTCACAAGGTTCGACGTAATGTATCTTAACTTTTTGTGAAATTTGTATACAATATATTTTTTCCATTAATCTTGTGTTTTATTCTCATTCTTAATTGCATGAGTTGATTGATTGCATATTTGTGTGTATCTGATCATTAGACACAATATTAGAACCTAGACTAGAATAAAACAACTAATTGATATTGGGCATCTAGACATAGAGTTCATCATTGTTCATTCTTAACATCCAAACTTAAGGCTTAATGCGAACTTGTAATAAGAAAAGGTCAAAGACACTAGGGTTCTTATTAATAAGTTTAGACTTGTTTCCAAGACATTAGGACTTGTTACATAGTGGTTTGAATACTAGAGTAGGAATGAGAAGTATATTGTTTAGTGTTTTCATATTGGTTTGGTGCATGAAATATATCCTAGTGAAGTCTTTATTGCATAAGTATTTTATCAATTTAATTGAAATCTAGATCTTATAATTATTCTCATCAAATTTAATAATTTTCATTCTTTTAACAATTTAATTGCATTCTTTTACTACCCTTATTTATGATGTTCTCAGAAAAAACATATATGGATATGACTAATTTTCACTTAGTATATGAAGTGTGAGAATCAATGTTCGAAAATGTGAGAAAGGTCATATACTAACATGAAAGAGAGGTAGAAGCTGAAAATTCATCATTTTTGATGTAGTAAACTCAAAATTAATTGATTGTTAGACTAAGATCAAGACATCTCATCATTGTCTTACTTATTCTTTAAATCCAAGGTGGTATACTATATTATAAAATTATTTTATGATTATATTTTGTTGTATACATCTTATTTATAATATTATCTTAATTTATGTTTATGTACTTTTAATATTGTAGATATAATAGTCATAACCCCAACCCCCCTCCCCCAATTTTTTTTTTTTTAATTTATGTAGTTAAAAGTTTTGATTTTTTTTTTAAATTATGTATAGTATTTTTTTTTAAATTATGTGTAGTATACGAGGAATTGATAAGAATTAAATTAAATATTCTTTATTTCATTTATAAATGATAATATTTAATGTTAATTAATAATAAAATTTGAAAACAAATATAATAAAGAATAACAAAATTGTTAAGAAATTTTTTATTTGTCTTTTGATTATTTCACATATTGTTCTCATCTAAAGAGAAAAAGAATCCTTATTTCTACTCTCATTTCTTATATGTTATCTTTCATTCTTGAAAAAAAAGTATATATCTTTCATTTTTCTCATTTGATAGTGAAATACTAGTTTAATAATTAACATTATTTTTTATCTCATGAGTCTTTTGTATTATTTTAAATTCTTTTTAAATTATGTGTAGTATACGAGGAATCAATGAGAATAAATTAAATATCTTTATTTCATTTATAAATGATAATATTTAATGTTAACTAATAATAAAATTTGAAATCAAATATAATAAAGAATAATAAAATTATTAAGATATTTTTCATTTGTCTTTTAATTTTTTCACATATTGTTTTCATCTAAAGAGAAAATAAATCATTATTTCTACTCTCATTTCTTATTCGTTATCTTTCATTCTTGAAACAAAGTACACATCCTTTGTCTCACTTGATAGTGAAATACTAGTTTAATTGTAACGTCCCATTTAATCAATAATCCTAATTAAAGGAAACGTCACACATGATAACATATTAACGCGGTCTTGGAACATAAGTATAACTCCTTACAATACTCAAGGCACACCACGAGGCCAAAAGCCAAACAAGATACAAAGTTCAACAATACTCCAATTTAAAATTTAAAAGCCAAGCAAATACATGGGCCATAGCCCTATAATAACACCCAAAGTAGAAGGATCCAGCCCAGGTGGACTACGCAGCGGAATAATCCCTTCCCTGTCGACCTCGAGTGCCTCTCGCATCTGCTCACATCAATAAATTGATGATCATCGCAAAAGGAGAAGAACCGCATACAAGACAACCAAACAAGCAAACAAGGTAAGCTAGAGTAGAAACAGTTTATCATGCAGTCACATGCTATTACACAATCCAAGCGGTATTTATCAACCAATCATGTTATGACTTCTCAAGCAATACACTAGACTCAGACTCGACTCATCCGGATTACATATAATCTAGTCGGATTCAGCGGATGCTTGCACTTGTGGTGGATTATCCTGCTCACCCTCGAACTGCTCACCCCCGAGCGAAGTATTACAAGTGTTACAATGTCTTAAATCCCCCACGCACAAGGTTAGCCCTTAATGAGTTTCGGGCCTCCTACTACTCTCACCACAAGAGTCAGTCCGCTCTATGTGAGACTAATTGACTCCTTAGAGCGTCAGGATGCAACCTTACCTTGAATCCTTACCAAATTATATAGATGAGGCACCACCATGAACTCCCACTAACAAGGGTCATGCAATTACGTCCCGACCACTAGAGCACGACCATGAGGTCTCACCTAGAGACCCATGGAATTACGCATTGACAACAGACTAATCATACTCAATCAATCAAGTAATATTCATCATGCACATAATCTCATGCCAACCTTTATAACCCATACTCATTCATATCCAAATGTTGAATCCATGCCAACTCATTCTTCCCAAACCATGAATATAGAATTGTATTTCATATCAATACCATGTCACTTTGATACCAACCATCTCATTTAAATCACATGCCAAGATCGTACCAAAGCCATCATTCACAACCCATGCACCACATTACTCATGCATAATCATTCATTTCATGCTTTTAACATAACAAATAAATTCAAGCAAGTGCCAACCATCCAAGAATAGAGAAACAACCAAAATAGCCAATTATTCTCGCTCAGCTCCTCGCTTAGCCTGTAGGGTCTCACTTAGGCCAGAGGTTCTCTTGCTCAGGCAAGAGGTTCTCTCCCTCAGGCGAGAGGTTCTCTCGCTCAGGCGAGCTCCTTTCGCCTAGGCGAGAGCTCGACAATCTGGAACAGTGGCTTCTGCGCATTCTCGCTTAGGCGAGACTCCCCACGCCTGAGCGAGACGCTCGCTCGCTCAAAACAGAACTGGTCGCCTGAGCGACCACTCGCGTGAAAACCTGGGCGAGCCTATGTTAATCTCGCCTAGGCGAGGCATGCTCGCTTGGGCGAGAAAACCAATGCTCACCATTGTTCTCTCGTGCAACAGACACCCATACACACCTAAGCAGTTCAAACCGGCATTCCCAACAACTCATATTCACACACAGTCCATTCAATCACGAAAATCAACAGAAAAGCAGTAAGTTTCACAGAGTGTACAAAAGGATCTAGCTTCCCTTACCTGGAATGAGCTAGTATTGGACCTCAACACCAACCACGAAGCACAGCAGCTCAAGGAATAGACTTAAGATGAGCTCAGTACCGAACCCTAGCTGGGAAAACACGAAATCATGCCAAGAAAGGGATGGTATGAGATGAAAGGTAACTTACGTTGAGTAGAAACGAGCTTTGAGCGAACTTGACCGAGACGAGAAAAAACCCTAGTAGAGTGACGACTGTAGCTCTTAGAACAAAGGAACCTAGTTTCTGAAAGTGAGTAGGAGGGTTAAGGTTAGGGCAGACTTAGGGTCTAGTTCTACTTTGGGCTAACCCTAGGCCCAACTATTTTTGGGGTAATCCTTTAAAATAAGGGCAGGAAAAAAAATATTGGGCCTTACATTAATAATTAACATTATTTTTATCTCATGAGCCTTTTGTATATTCATTTTTTATGAATATAGAATAAAAAATATTGTACTATATCCTTTTTCATAATCGATTTTTAATTGTGTCTTGATTATCATGAATTTTTTTAATATTAATGTCTCAATCTTTTATTAGATTATGATAAATTATTTTTAGTCTTAAACTTAAAAAAAAATAGTATATTGATGAAGAATAAAAGAATAAATTTATATTTTAAAAGAGGTAAAAAGGAAACTATTTGTGAAGATGAAAACAAGATAAATTCAACTTCTTCACATATATTTTGAACCATATTACTAATGACCTATTTGTTCAATTATAAAAGCTCTTTCTTAAAGTTCAAAGAATTACAAAGTGAGAAATTTATGTTGTTTCTACAACTATATTAGAAAAATTATTTTTTATAATTAAGATTATCAAAACAAGATTGCGGAATAAATATGGAAGATGAATTTCTTGTCAACAAAATGTTTATTTACATTGAAGAAGAAATAGGTGAAAATTTTAATTCTAATTCAATTATTGATGAGTTCAAGAATATGAACAAATGACAATCCTTATGTATAATTGCTTTTATAGTTATGGTTATACTAAATTATGTATTCATTATCTTTGCTTTAGTGGAAATAATTAAATATATAAATTTTGATTGTATTATTTTGGTTCTTCCAAAAATATTAGTCAAAAATGCGCCACTATGTTACCATCGACATCAAGATATGAAACTTACTCATCAAAGAAAAAAATGTTTTAAGAGATACTTTTCATGATGTGAATATAAAGAGACAAGTAAATATAAAGTTTACAAACTTTTAAATGGAAGGAAAGATTTTGTGAATGTTGACTCATTTTAACTACTTAAGAAATATAGATAAAATGGATGCAAAATCGTTATAAAAGTAAAAAATTGTATTTTTCAATGTTGAAAAAATATGACAGTGAAAACGTAAGTTTTGCTTTTGTTATATTTATTTATAAATATTTTTGTTGATATTTTATTGTGAGGTATAATTATATATCTTCGTTATCTTTTGTTATATTTATTTATAGATATTTCTAGAGTCATCTAAGTAAGGAAAGAACAATATGAAGTGGCTCCAGCTTTTACTCGTGATTTCTAAAGTGAAATGGGGGCTCTTTGATGGGTGGGGAGTGAAATGGAAGACATCACTATGCTGGCACCCATGTGAAGCTTCTTGGCTTGTATTAATGTTTGTGAATGTATCATAAGTTGTGCCGTGGCAAGTTTTGGTGAGCCCCTCTCGACATTTCATTTTAATGCACAAGTTCGGTAGCCCATTTGCCGAGCCACACCTATCATCCTTTGTTTTTGGAGTTTACGATATTGGATCTTGCATTCATTTGGCCAGATAAATTATTGCATTCATTAATCATTCCTCAAAAGTAGTAAGTAATATCTTCGAAATGAAAAACATTAATCTTCTCCAAAATCCTAGAAATTTTGTTGTTGATGTTTCGTACTAAAATTCTCCAAAATCCCAGATATAACTCTGCCGACTACGTAAAGATACTCTTCCTTTATTATGTTTATGTTTAAATCTACAGAAGCATGAACAATGGTATTTACTTGACATATTTCATTTTTTTTTCTTTGTCCTTGGAATCATTCGCCTACCCTTCCCACCCTTTCGGTGGCTGACATCTTGTGTCATTAATGCATTGTTTTGTTTGTGTATATAAAAAAGTAATATAAGGTAAGAGGTAGATCTGGATTTATGCAGTTACATATTTGCACGAAACATTTGAAACGATAAACAACTTAGATAATTGGTGGGTTTATTTTTATTTTCGGATAGGTTAATTGGCGTTGATTTGATATATGTGACTTCAATCCAACACACATAAAATATTCAACACCACTTTTAATTCAAAACATTATTGTAAGAAAGAGAAATGGTTTGAGCGTGTGTCTTATTGGATTAATTAGAGGAGAATAATATATTTTCTATCACAGCCCCTTAGTCAAAGCAGGAGGTTCACGAACGCTGAGACGGGTCCAAAAATCATCGAAAAGAACCCAAGGTAGATCTTTGGTGAAAATGTTCAACTATTTAGTGGCGGGAAGGTACATGAAGAACTTGTGCTTGACCTCGTGCTACGTTTTGCCGAATAAAGTGAATATCCATCTCAATATGTTTTGTACGTTGATGTTGCACAGGATAACTAGATAGATAAATGGCACTAGCATTGTCACAGTACACTAAAGTAGCCTAAGGGAGAGGAAAATGAAGCTTCAAGAGAAGATTCCATAGCCAACAAGATTCAGAGACAACATTGGCAACATCTCTATATTCAACCTCTACACTAGAACGAAAGAGTATGTTGGAGCTTTGAAGACCAAGATATAAAGTTGTCACCAAGAAACACACAGTAACCAGATGTGGAGCGTTTGGTGTTAGGACATCCACCCCAATCAACATCAGTATAAGAAATAAGTTTCTCAGTAGTTGGTGGATACATGTGCAAACCATATTGTAAAGTACCCTACAAATACTGCAGAATGCGTTTCAAAGCTAGCACGTACTCGATGTAGAGGGCATGCATGTGAAGATAAGCTTGCTGAACAACATATGAAATGTTAGGGCGAGTGAATGTGAGATATTGTAGGGCGCCGAAAAGACTTCGATACATAGAGGGATCCTCATATGGTGTGTCAAAGGATGTATTGAGTTTCTGCTTGATATCAACGAGAGTAGCAGAAGGATTGCAAGAAGTCATGCCTGCACGTGCAATGATGTCACTGACATAGGTGCTCTAACTAAGGAACAAGCCACTTGCATGTCTTGTCACAGCAATCCCGAAAAAATAACTCAAAGAGCCAAGATCCTTCATAGCAAATTCAGAGGCAAGGAGTGCCATGATAGATTTGTCAAGGTCATGTGAGAAGGTGATGAGAATGATGTGATCAACATAGGAGGATGTATGGCATGTCAGAACCATGTCGGTAGATGAAGAAAGAGTAATCGGAAACACTGTGTTGGAACCTAATGGTAGAAACATAGTCAACAAAGTGCTGGTACCAAGAAAGAGGCACTTGCTTCAAACCATAAAGAGATTTTTTGAGACGACAAATGTGATCAAAGTGAAGAGGATCACAAAAATTGAACAGTTGGTGCATGTACACAATCTCATGTAGATCACCATACAGGAAAACATTCTGAACATCCAACTGATGAATGTGCGCCAAGATTTGGAGAGAGCAATGGTGAGAACCACGCAAATGGTCATGGGTTTCACCACAAGACTGAACATCTCATCACAATCCACACTTGCAATTTAAGACTTGCCATCACCTACAAGACGAGCTTTGCAACACTCAAAACAACCATTAGATTTCTTTTTATGTTTGAAAATCCACGTACAACGAATGATATTAGCATCATAAGGTCGTGAAACAAAATCCCACGTATTATTTTTAATTAGAGCATCAAATTCATACTACATGGCAGATTTCCAATTAGAATTCGATAAAGCAAGGGTGGATTTTTTTGGAAGAGGTGATATTATAGGGTCGGTAATGGAAACAGAAAGGTTAAAGAGCTTTCTAGGTTTGTAGACACCGATCATGCTACGGGTGGCCATAGTCCTAGTAGGAGGGTTTGGAGAAAATCTAGGTTGGTCTGAACTATGAGAAGGAGATAGGATGGTGGTGGAGGTTGATGTGCTAGATGAATGATGAGGTAAGCTTGCAAGCTGCCAGTTAGGTAAAGGTTATGCACAAAGGCCTCAAGTCAGGGTTGGCCCAAGTATGAACAAGGGATGAGTGAATGTCATCAGTGAAATTGTCATAAGTAGAGATAGGTGACGACGACATATAGGCAAAAGGAAATTGTGTTTCTTCAAAAATGACATGCAGTGATACTATTACATTTTTTGTCGGACAAATCAAAACATATATAACCTCTATAATTAAGGTGATAGCCCAAGAAAGCACACAAAGTCGATTGTGGTTGTAGTTTCTTAGTGGTAGGAGAGGGAAACAAAGGATAACAAAGACAACCAAAGACTCGCAAATGCTTATAGAACGGATCACAATGATGTAGAAGTTGAGTGGGAGACATATTAGACAAGGTCTTCGGAGGAAGTATATTAAGGAGATAAGTGGCCATTTGAAGGGCGTGATGCAAAAACGAAGGAGGGGAGTGCAAATCATGTTGTTAATGGTACAAATTTTATGTTCTGCTTTGCCATTTTGAGAAGAAGTATGTGGGGAAAAGAACCGAAAGAGAAGACCATTATCATTACAAAATCAATGAGATAATGCCTTGTCGTACTCACGCCCGTTATCACATTGAAAACATTTAACTTTTTGCAAAAAAATGTGTTTGGATTGGATTAGTGAGAGATGTGAAATTTTCAAAAGCTTTAGATTTAGTACCTAAAGGAAACATCCACAACAAATCGGTGTAATCATCCATAAACAAAAGGTGATGTTCAAAGATCATTGTGTAAAATATCAAAACGCGTCAAGTAGCATTATCGGAAGACTCAAATGGAAACTTAGCATGTTTGCCAAACACACACACGATTCACAAATAATTGTGGAATTCAAATGTTCAAAGGCAAAGAACTTATTCCTACGAGAGGACTATAAAACAGAAGAACTGGGATGACTAAGACGACTATGCCAGACACTGGAAGCTAGACCAGCAAAAAGGAGCGAAACTGGTGACTGGATAAAGATCTCTAACACATTCACATCCCATGAGAGGGATCCTCATCTTGAAATCAATAACAGAGAATCCAAAAGGGTCAAAAGAAACAAAAACGTTATTATTAGTAGTGAGTTGTCAAACATAAATTAATTTTTTTTATAATATGCAGTGTGTGCAAGACGTGGTTAAGATTGAGAGGTTTATGGTTATGTGATGTAGGAAGGATTCTATTAGACTTGGAATACCTTGACTACTACCAACAATTAGTGTCTGATTTAAATGACTCAAATCAAAATAAGACATGTTACCTTGTGATGTTGTTAAGTGAGATGAGGCTCCAATGTCCATGTACCACATGTTTCTAGGAGGTATCAAGGACATGGTGTGCATAATAACGACAATATTAGTGGGTACTGGGGAAGCTGTGGCGGTGTGGGCCTAAAGATGCTGACCCAGAATATCGGCTTACTTCGAAGGTTCTGTGGGGCGAGTCCATTGAGATATGGGATAAGAATAAGGAGGCATGCCCTAAGGAGAGGGACCCTAAGGATACCAAGGAAAAGAATGAGGTGTCTACCATGATGGAGAAAGAGCTATAGTAGAAGTGGACAAACCAACTGAACCATTTGAGCGGGATCCATTACGCTGATTATGTCCGGTTGAGCGACCCAAATTGTTCCGATTGTGGCTGGTCCAAGAATGATTGTGTGAGTGACATTTGGAGCATGGTTATGAGTGACATTTGGAGCGTGGTTGTGAGGAGTGATCAGTGTCCCGTGGGGCTGAAGTGTGCATGGTAGTATGAGAAGTAGTGGTTCGCATCTTTGCTAGACCAAATTCCTCGAAAGTTAGCATAAAACAAGCCTGGAGGAAGGAATGCAAAAGGTTACTCTAAACGATCAAGGTGGCTACACCACGAAAGGACTCAAATAAACCAAATACTAGTTGCAATACCAAATGATGACTGCTGACAAGAACACCAACATTTGCCAACTGATTAGAAATTTGTTGAAGTCGTTGACAATATGCACAAACATTTGGAAAGCTATTCATGCAAGTGGAAGAGAAATCCTGCTCGGGAGCAACAACACAAGAATTCTTATTGTCCTAAAAAATGGTAGCTAAACGATTCAATGTAGCCATGACCGTGGAGCCTTTCTCCATGACAGTGGCGAGAAGATCAAAATTGATAGTAGAGTAGATCAATTGAAGTACAATGGAATCAAGAGTGGTCCACTGTTCATGATCAACATCAGATGGAGTTGGACGTTCTTTCCCAAGTTGAGGGATAATATGGAGGAGAACTCTAGTAGCCCGAGCATGAGTTTCAGAAAGTTTAGCCACTTAGCATAACGATCCTTCTCCATTTCAAGTACAAAGGGGATCCTTTTTTTATCTTAGAAATAGTGAGGGTTGAGTGAAATTCAGGCTTACTCGAGGAGGATTGTGGCGAAGTGACGAGTGAGTTGGGTGAAGACATGGTGTCAATGGTGAGACACAAGTCACAACTACTAGAAGAGAAGGAGAAATGCGCAAGTTGAAGAAGAAAGGAAAGAAGGGTGCGAAAGTCGGTTGGTGTAAGAGGAAAGGCATGGCGGCGTTTGGGAGTAGCAACAACGCAAGAGAGAGCCTTGGATTTGAGGCAATGCGACAAAGGGGATGCTTCAAGTACAACAGGGATGCTTTTTTTATCTTAGAAATAGTGAGGGTTGAGTGAAATTCAGGCTTACCTGAGGAGGATTGTGGCGAAGTGACGGGTGAGTTGGGTGAAGACATGGTGTCAATGGTGAGTCACAAGTCACAACTGCTATGATAGAAGGAGAAATGCGCAAGTTGAAGAAGAAAGGAAAGGAGGGTGTGGAAGCCGGTTGGTGTAAGAGGAAAGGCATGGCGGTGTTTGGGAGTAGCGACAACGCAAGAGAAGTAGCGCACAACATTAAATGCAAAGTGAGGAGTCATGGAGCGTGAGGCGATGTGAAAGAGAGGAGTGCACAACGTCGTACACAAAGAAGAGAGGTTTGGATTAGAGAGATACTCGTGATACCTTGTAAGAAAGAGAGATGATTTGAATGTGTGTCTTATTATGCATTGGAGATGGGTATTTATAAAAAATAGGATGATGTAAAAAAGGTATGTATGCTATGCATAATTACAAAATATTTGGTAATCCTAATTACAGAGATTTGATTAGCATAATTATAGGAGAATCATTTCTAATTGGCTTAATTAGTGGATAATAATATATTTTCTATCAATTAACACAATGAGTTTATAGATCTTTCATATTATTTGGTGCATACGTTTATCATCTCTACCAAATGTGTGACTTAGACTCAAACTTCGATTATTCCCAACAATAATCATCACTCCACAAAAATGTCTTAAGTTAGGTTATTATGACATTTTTTGAGTTGAGCTTTTGCTTTTATATGGTTGTGATAATATTGTCCAACTTTGTAGAGTTGAGTAAAATCTAATTACTTTTTCTGGCAAATAGAAACGATTGTCACATTAGACATTGCTTATACATACTCGTCCAAAATCAAGTATTCCACCTCATTATGAGTTCAAGATATAATGAGTATAAGATATATGGAATTCCAAAATATGCGGATATCTTATGAGAATTCTTAGTAAGAGAAATTCATGGGTCTAATAAGTAACAAGAGAAACTCAACTTTTATATATTCACATGTTTCGACCTCGAGTCTAATGAGATAGCATCACTAGAGTCAATCACCACATTCGAGTTATTGCTTGCTTTAAAGTCGAGAGCTCCGTCAAGGTTATCCTTAAAAGGCACCTTGGAGGGTTAAATGAGGAAAGTGTATTTTTAAATTGTATTTAGTCTCGACTCTTAAGCGATATGAAACTATTGGATGTATGATAAATGTCTAGAATACCTAAAACTTCACATCAATTTGAAACTTACCATGCATTAATTGATCACAATTATAGGTAAAAACAACCCTTTTTAGCTCTAAATAATGGAATGAGGTATAGAGAAATAGAATTATGTGAATTTGTTGATATTTTTAGGTTTTGGAGATATTTTGAAGGAAACAAAATAGATGCGACTGAGCCACAATAACTGGCACTGAACATTGAAAGAAGGAAATACATAACATTAAATTTGGGCCACAATAGAAAACCCCTAGCAAAAGGAAACCTGAAGCACCATAAGTAGAAGCTGAACAACCAAAGAAACCCTCAAAAGAAGGAAAACTCAAGTGTTGATCATAGAACAAAAGGTCCAAGCTGTGAAGAAAACCCACCATGAACTTTTATTGTTTAACACTAAAGAATGAAGTTGAGCACCTTCTAAAATTATCTATAAATATAGGGTTTGATCCTAGTTTTAGTCATCTAGTTCTTAGCTTCTTTAGACATTCTCTATGTATTGAAAGTTGATTATACTAGGAGAGGCATGGGAGAGGAATGACAATTCCTACAACTTAGCTTTTATATCAACATGAGTAGCTGAACTCTCCTGTTTCGAGGTTGAATGTAGTTAAATCTAATTCTTCGTACTTCTACATATTTTATATTTATTATGTTCTTTTATTCAATAGTTTGTGGTTTTGGTTTTTGTTTAATGCATGGATGAACTGACAACTCATCTTATTTCACTTGTTTGGATTAAATGGAAAACTAGTCTCAAAGTATGGTTAATCAAATCATCTCATTCGTGCTAGAGGCTTCCACATGATCTAGAAGGTAGGATAGATATAGAGTCATGCACTTAAGACAAAAATTCATTCTACAAGGGTGGAGGAATCACATTGGGTTTGAAAGTTCTAATGTTGTAGGGCTGCAAGAATGCACCTAGATCTACCTTAGCGTACTCCCATTACATTGGATAAATAACAAACTAAAATAAAAAGACTAGTGGCAGTACAATAGAAGAAAAGGAGATAAAACCCATCCTCAACACACATTTATTATCATATTTTCGAAATCTTAAGCTTGAGCTCTATTTTATAGTCAACCTAACTTTTACAAACATTGTTCCACTCAATTCAGTAGTAAATATTGGATGATCTTAACAAATCCTTATGGTTACGACACTTGTTGATACTACTATGCACTAGTGCACTTGTCGGGGATTTGGCTAAGATAACCTGTATTTATAACTAGATTGTTGTATAAAACTACATATACTAATAGATTTATCTAACCACTTTTGTGATCCTTGTTTTGTATGCAATGAAATAAGAAAAATTAAGACCTATTATTTGATCCTGAAATAAAAAGGACAGCAAAAAGAAAGAATAGGAAAACCAGAAAAAAATAATTACTAACAGAACTGAAACAACCTCAACAAGAGGATACACCTAATTCAGAGCTTGATTCTCACACTAAATCAACATCTTTGGCAGACAAAAATCAACAGAGGAGGCTGTTGGGAGATTAGGCTCAACAACAAGCTCCTATTTTCCTTTCTCACAATCTCAAACATGCCAAAGGGATAAAGATGAAACCTACTATATTATCTTTAATAACCTTTAACCAATTTACATGTTTAGACTCTTATAACCATCTATCAACCTTTTATGAGCTTTGTGAAACTATGGGAATTTCAGAAGATGAGGAAGCAACCTACCTTAGGCTATTTCCATTTTCTTTGATAGGAAAGGTAAATAAATGACTGCAATCCTAGTCCAACCAAAGTCTAAGCAGCTGAGAGGATGTAGAAAGAAATTTTCTAACTATATTCTTTCCTCTAGCTAGATATTTGGGACCTAAGTCAGCTATTGCCACTTTCTCACAAGCAAGTGATAAGCCAGTATTTGAAGCATGGAAAAGATTTAAGTCCTTGTTGCGAAAATGTCCCAGGTAGCACAACTTAACATAATCCGCAGTGGGCTAAAACCACACTCAAAGATTTTGGTGGGTTTTGGAAGAGGATTTGTGATGACTAAAAGTGCTAAAGAGGTCATGGAAATCATTGAAGCTTTGACTGTAAGAGATTACCAAGCACATCATGACAGGAGTTAACCATAAAAAAAGGGAATTCTGGAACTGAACACATAATGTTATACTAGCCCAAAACAAGCCCATCTTACAATAAATGAAGGAACTAAAAATATAAATGACAAAGATTCATATTGGAGCATCTGCACAAAATTCATCTCAACAACCAATGAGCTATCATTTTTATGTAGGAAAGCATCCTAATGGTCATTACTTAGTTGTAGAACCATTCCAAAGGGAACCATAAATAATTAAAACTAGAATTTTGAATGGAAAAACCACCATAATCAAAACCAACAACCTATCCATCATGATAAACTGTAAAAAATGGAGGATGCTTTGACACAATTCATCCAAGTATTAACACCAAATGGTCGAGCAAAAGGAAGGTTAATTCTCAGAAATCACCAAGGCAAACGCAAAGAACAATGCAAAAGCATTACTACTAGACAAGGTACTAAAATAAGAAAGGCCATTGATGATAATCTGAGAGAAAAAGAAACAAATAATGAAGAGAGTGAAAAAGAATAAGAGGGTGAGGAAGAATTTAGTTGTGAGCTTAATGAGAAAGAAAAGATTGATAGTGAAGAAAAAGGAGAGATAAACATATATAAAGAGGAAAATGTAAATAAAAACAAAGAAAAAATAAAAAGAAGAAAAAATTGAGACACAAAAGAGAAGGGAGGAAAAGAAATAAGAGAAGTTTAATGAGATGAAAAATTTCCTGCCACAAGTATTCCTTATTCACGAGATTCTTCGATATGATTAAAAAATTAGAGATCAACATTCCTTTATTGAAGTTATGGAACAAATAACTACATAAGCCAAATTCATGAAGGATTTGTTAACCAAAAAGAAGAGAATCTTTGAGCAAGAAATTATGGAGGAGGTTAGTTGTAGTGCAATAATTCAAAAAACCCTACCTCATAAATCCAAGGATCCAGGCAATTTTACCTTATTTGTTGCTATTGGAAACCTAATAGAAGGTATGGCATTGTTGAACCTAGGAGAAAACATCAATTTAATGCCATTATCGATGTTAAAAATAATTGGAGAAGTAGAGATTCAACCAACATGAATCACCATGCATGTAGCTAACAAATTTGTTAAGCACCCCAATGGAATTATAGAAGATATACTAGTCAAACTAGAAAAATTCTATTTCCAATAGTTTTGTATTTATGTATATAGAGGAGGATGTTGAAGCACCTCTAATCTTAGGAGGTCCATTTCTGAAAACCGCAAAAGTCATCATAAATATGGATAATGGCAAACTGAAAGTAAGAGTGTAGGGCGAAGAGGTGAATTTCAATGTTTTTGAAGCCTTGAAGTATCACACTAAAAAAAGGATTGCTTCAAAATGGACATATTGGATGAAGTGTGTTGGAATGAATGGAAGAAGTTCTCAACTATGGAACCCTTGTGAAAGGTTGTGATGAATCTCATTTAAAATTTCAATAAAGAAGAAGAAAAAGAAATCAAAATGGGTCTACCAAATATAGACAAAACTAAAGAAACTTCTTCAGACTCAACCCCAAACGTGGAGTTAAGCCTCAAACAAAAATCATAATTGTAGAATCAAGCAATAAGGAAGGTACATTTTTCACTTCCTTTGTGGACCAGATATTAGAAAGGTTAGATGGACAAGCTCACCGCTACTTTTTGGTTAATTACTAAAGATACAATCAAATTGTAGCTGATCCAAAAGACAAGGAGAAGATTGCCTTAACTTTTCCATTTGGAGTATTTGCCTATAGAAAAATACCATTTGGATTGTGCAATGCTCAAGCCACCTTTCAAAGAGACGTGTAGAGACAAACATGGTTCTGAATTGGAAAAAGTGCTACTTCATGGTGAAGGAAGGCATAGTCCTTGGACAAAAATTTCAAAGAAGGTAATTATGGTAGATCCAACTAAAGTTGAAGTCATTTCTAAACTACCTCTACCTACCATTGTTAAAAGGGATTAAGAGTTTTCTTAACCATTATGGTTTTTACAAAAGATTCATAACAAATTTCTCAAGGATTGCTAAACCTATAAGCAATAAACTTCTTAAAGAATCAAAATTCAACTTTGGTGATGAGTACTCGAAGGCCTTTCAACTGCTGAAGAAACAACTATACTCAACACCTATAATTACTACACCAAATTGATGCTACAATTTTGAAATGATGTATGATGCAAGTGATTATGCAATAGGTACAGTGCTGGGCTAGAGAAAAGATAAGAAATTTCATGTCATACACTATGCTAGAAAGCTGTTGAATGAAGCTGAAACCAATTTTGCAACAATAGAAAAAAGCTTCTAGCTGTAGTGTATATGGAATGGAAAAATTTATAGCCTACTTGATAATATTGTCTATCACTATTTTCATTAATCATGTAGTTGTAAAGTATTTTTTCACTAAGGCAGATTTTAAACCAAGACTGATTAGATGAATCTTATTTTGAGAATTAGATTTGATGATCAAAGACAAAAATAGGAAGTTAAAATGTTACCAGAAAGGAAACAAAGATCAATGATGAGTATCGTGATGAAAAGTTGTTCGTGATAAAGGAAAGACCTTGGTTTGTTGATATAACAAATTTCAAGGCAACTAGTGTGATTCCAAAAGAATACACTTGGCAATAAAGGAAGAAGTTGTTTAAAGATGCATCTTAATTCGTTTACGATTATCCTGATTTATTCAAGATTGGTGTAGATGGCCTACTCAGAAGATGCATATTTAGTGAAGAAATCAAAGCATATTATGGCATTACCTTGATTCACCATATAAAGACCATTACAATGAAGAAAGAACTGTTGCAAAGGTGCTGCAATCGGGTTTTTAATGGCCCTTTGTCTTTGAATATGCTTATGAACATTGTAAAAGATGTGATAAGTGTAAAATGAGTGGGGTGATTTCAAAGAGACATAAATTACCTCTCTAGAGTATCACTGAGATAAAAATATTTAATTTTTCGAATATTGACTTCATTGGACCACTACCACCTTCTCATTCAAATGAATACATCCTAGTGGTATGGATTATGTGTCCAAATGGGTAGTAGCAACTACAGTATAAAGAACTAACTCAAAAACATTGATCAAAATTCTCCAAAGAAACATATTCTGCAGATTTTAATCACCTAGAGTGTTATTAGTGAGGATAACACTCATTTCTACAATGGGTAAATCAAGATGGTGCTTGAACACTATCATGTCAAACACAGGGTGACCATAACTTATCACCATAAAAAAATTATCAGCTCTAGAAAAGACTAGTCATTAAAGCTACATGAAAGACTTTGGGCATACATGACAACTTTAAGAACATCAATTGGCATGACTCATTTCCAATTAGTATAGCCTCCTCCTCAAGCTAGGTTGGGCCAAAGCGCAAAGATGAGTCTATGTATGGATAATATGTACATAAGCAATGGGGAAAGGGAGGAAGTGTCTCGACTTGGATGATGTTGTTGTCGAATGTGTAAGTAAAATAAGGTATTTCTGGGCCAATGAAGGGGGGTGGGGGTTTGAATTAGTTGTTTTTCCAAACTTGTATTCTTTTTGAAGGCTAACAAAACTTTGATCAAAATTCAATTAGTTCTGGAACTTACATTTTAAGTAGTTGAAATATCAAAACAACAAATTAAAATCCTAATACAAAATTATATACTAAATCCACTAAAAATATATAGATAACATATTTGATTTATATGATTATCAATATCACTTAAACTAATTTCAAATATACAGAGTTACCAACATGATATGTAATTACACACTGATTGATATTAAAGATAAATTAATTTTGATTGCTTGAGACAAATAACAGGTTCAAAAGCAGGATTAACTAATTGAAATGTTGATAGAGAGTGTATAAAAGTATCAATTAACAGTAGTCAAAACTGATCAAATAACTAGTCAAGATCAATTCCAATTAATAGTAGGACTATTGTTTTACCACTTTATAATGGAAACACGTCAATTGGTTAGAGCTTTTTTATTAGTTGTTAGTTAAGGGTTTGATTCCTAATGTGTGCATTTGGAGTGTATATTTAAATATCATTGGTTTGGAACTTAGAGGTGATGAGTTCGAACATTGGCTAGCGAAAAAAGACATAAATATTGGCTTATTTTCAGTATTTTCTTGGTTCACTTAGGAAGATGAAAAGTTGAAGGCAGAATTAAATTACTATTTAATTAGAAATTAAGTGGGATTAAGTGAGTGGAAATTTAGTGGGATTAAGTGAGTACAAAAGATAACGTAATAACCCTTCTTCTTATTTTTTTGTGTGATGTATGGATGATTGTGTTCTTGCAACATGGAATGGTAAGAGAAGCAAAAAGGTTATATTTTTTTTCTTATGCATGGAAAATTCATTGTTAATGGCGGGTTAATATGTTGAGTTTTATGGATGCACCATTGGGTGGCATTGGGATAATTGATCGTCATCTTGTTTTTGAGTGATTTGTTTATGGTTAGAGTAATGGGTGTATATGGTTTTCCTTGGAATGTTAATTATTGTTAGAAGATGAGTATGATTGGGCAACAAGTTTATGGATGAACGTATGGCAGAAAGATGGATTAATGTGGGTGAAGTGTTTCCTTGGGCTAGGGGTGTATATTTTCTTTTTATTGTTGTTTCATGATAAATTTTGAGAGGCATTGATAAAGGGGGGAAATTTTGGAATGTTAAGTCCCACTTGGAAGGTGAGTAGAAATCTTATACTTGTTGTGCATGTTGGTGGTGTGAGACTTTTAAGGTTGGTGTAATTTGTATGAAGAATATTTTAATTATGGTTATGAAATATTCTTGGTGGTGGGATGATATTTTGTTTGGATAGCCAAGGTTGGTGTGGGGCCAATTGATGTATTGTTTTACTTGTGAAGAGGTAAGTGATTTCATTATAGTCCATGTTCATGTGCAAAGAAGGTTCACTACAAAAAAACTAAGTAAATAGTGGAGTGTTTTTTTTAGTGGAGGTTTTCTACCTCCACTAATTAAACTATGAAAGTTTTAAAAACCTTCTCAATTAGACTCGCCATAAGCAATTAGCAGAAGTTTTTTAAAACTCTCTAGTACCCATAATATACCGTGGAGGTTATATTAAGGAGGTTTTAAACCTCTGTTACATGTACAACGTAGAAAATGAGTTTTTATTAAATTTTTAAACCTACAAGAATTGTAGAGATTTTTGTGAGATACATTAAATCTATGTGATCATTATCAAACTAAAGTAGTGGTTGACTATTCAAAAAAAAAAATATATATATATATATATATATATATATATATGCAAGAGAGTTTTTTTCTCTCACAAATATAAGTAATATTGTATTTAATACTAAAAATAAATACAAAAAAATAAACTAAGGGTTGCTAGCGGCAAACGATTCTCGTCCTCCCATTGGAGTATTTGGAACACTTGAAACATCATTTGGCTAAAAAAACAAAAATAAAAAGTAATTAGTATATAGAATTAAAATCACAAATATACAAGTGAGTAAGAAAATGTAACAGAAAAAATTTGGATATAATAATTTGCTACCAAAAATTTGGATCAAGAGTAAATAACACAAAAAATTTAGATATACCTTTTTCAAGATAGTAAATAACATGTTGTTTGACCAAAGAACTAAATCTATATCCTTAACTCAAATAATTTATACTAAAGAAGTTTACAAATATAATCATCTTTTGATCATTTATACTTACTGTTTCTAAATTGAAAAAACCAACCAATTCTTCAAGGATGCCTCATTCCTTCATTATCATGTAAGCCTTAAATGATGATTCTAGATTGTTATACTTTGCTTGCCATTGCTTAGAGGAGGGACATGAAATTGAACTAGATGAAGAAGAGATAAAATTTGATGAATGAAGTCTAGAAATCTTGAATATGTTACTAGGAACAACTCCCAAACCCATGCCTCGCACTCTACCAAAGTGCTCTGGCCCCAACACTATACTAAGTGCATCATGAGGAGATACTTTAGATTCATCAATAGTGCTTTAAGTCAAACCCAATTTAATTTGTTCCTAGAACATGTAATAATTATAACATCAATTATAAAAATTTAAATACTAAAATCATAACACTTGAAAACAATATTTCTTAAATAATAAAAACTTACAACTATAGTTTAAGTTGCATCATTTAGAAATGATCCATCTTTCCTTTTATATGTTTCAATATATAATTTTCCATGACTTGGCAGCTTTCCAATTTTCAATACCTAAAAGTAGAAAAGGTCAATTAGTATAACATTAGGCTTTTATAAACAATATATACAATTATTTAGTGACATTTGTTGACAAAAGAAGAAGATTGATTAAAAGATTTTGATGATGATAAAAATGCTGAAGAAAACACTTGAAGATATTGAAGAAAATAAATTTTATGTTTAAAGATTCTTATTGTAACAGACTTAACTTTTTCTAGTTAGGTGTAAGATTGTTTGAATAACATCGGGCTCACAACTCCTCTGAGAAAAACTTAGTTTTCGCAAAAATCAGTATGGTAATTGATTACCAACTTATAATAATCGATTACCAACTCAAAAATTCTATTTTTCAAAAATCCACTTAGAATAATCGATTACCACGAGTAGTAATCGATTATCACTGGCAGTTATAACTCGGCTCTTGAAAAACCGCTCGAAATAATTGATTACCATTTCTGGGTAATCGATTACTACTTGTAGTTATAAAATTATTTGTTCAAATATGTACAGGTGCTAATCGATTGCCATTTTGGGTAATCGATTATCACTGCAAAACTTTGTTTTGAAAATCACTGGAATAATTGTAACATCCCTAAGGAATATTACTTAATTAAATAAATAAATCTAGAAAGTGAAAATAAAACGTCGCAATTTTATTATTCCCAAACACGGGAAAATTTTAAATGTTTTAACAACGTGCCAAAATTTATAAAATAGAATTAGTAAAAGCATTACAATTTCCAAAATCCATTAACATAAATGTGCTATATCAGTAGCGAATTTCTACTGGTTTGAGCACCCAACACAGCTTGGTTTACGTACTAAAGATATTCCAGCATCTAGAAATATACTTCTCAAATCATGAACACTTCCTTTGTAATGTACAACCCTCATATGGTTCAATTTTCTATTATGCATAATTATCAAGTCCCTTAACCAAGGCCTATGCTTGTTACCAATTACTTCCACATTTTGTAGGCCTCTAACCCACTACCTTACAATTACACAGTTTATTACTCCTGCTCCTCAAAGATACTAACACATTTCCATCAATTACCTTTCCAATTAATTTGCACAATTCTTATGAATTCCTTAACCCAATTTAATACCTCCTCCATCCTTCAACCATCCTCAATTATCTTAACAAGACTCAAGATCGTATAAATCACTAATCGAATATAGATACTCCCTCCTTCCACCATTAACAGGTCAATAATTCTCACTAGAGGTCATTACTCATTTGACTTCAATTCATCTTAAGTACAACCTTACTTCCAATACATAGTCTACATTTCACTACACCCCCTGTTCCTCTATTATTAGCATCTCTGCATGCCAGATTAGTTCACAACTCAATTCACTGTCAGTTTCTTTCTAAGCTGATTACCCAATTTTCCAAAAACCACATTGTTACGTCGCTATCGCTTGGCGGCCAAGGAGATATCGTCAGGCGGCATATCAGACTATGGGTGAAAACCCAGATTTCCTGCACTCGTAAATCCCTTTTCAACTCTCACAGCTTTTGTTATCTCAGGCACTATAATCTCGCATTGTTGCAATTCAATGTTTTCCATAATTTTACGCCAATTGGTATCATGTGCTTACCATCCCGATTTAGGTCAACTACTAAATCAAACCATTTAAATAAAATCACCAATTCTACTAGGAACTCCTCATGTTCACATCTGCATTTATGATCACAAGCACACAATATTAAGCATATCATAACTTAATACAATCACACAGAGAAAAATACTAAATGGAACATTAACGTATGATGGAATTCACGAAATCATAGCAAAACAGCAACAAACATCATGCATCGCATGGTGGATTTCAACCCACCGCCAAGCAACTCGGGACAGAACCCATAAACTGGGTTAAAACTAATGTGCCGCCTGGTGGCACCTTCATGCCCGCCAGGCAATTTCTGGGCGAGAACCTAAAATTTGCGAAAATAGTTTAATTAAGCACTGGGATTCATGCAATTCAATTTATACCATTCATTGCACATCACTCGTAAATCAAACAAGTATAAATAACTGCCCTTACTTGGAATTCGCGCTCCAATTGGTCCTCTAACCCTTTTCCTTATGATGTCCAAGAGTTTCCCTTTTCTTCTTCACACAAAACTCAACTCTACCTCTCCCAAAACGCCAATGACTCCTCTGTAACCCTCTCTTACTAGTACTCTCAACTACAGTCCCGTTTTCCCTCACTCTCACCAATTTCACTAACTCTTAAGGGTTAAGTATGTTTTTAGTCCCTGAACTTTGGTAAAAAATTGGAATTCGTCCCTGGTCGAAACTTTGATAAATTTTGGTCCCTAAACTTTAAAAATGAATGAATATGGTCCTTTTTAACCCAATTACGTTGACTTTTTTCAACATGTGGAATGTGTTTCATGTTAATATTGGAGTTGTTTACGTCGTTTGACACATTCTCGGCTGAATATTTACTGAGAAATGTGTTTGAAACCTAAAAAATTGGTAACAAAATTGGGTTAAAAGGACTATAATCATTCATTTTTAAAGTTTAGGGACCAAAATTTATCAAAGTTTCGACCAAGGACGAATTCCAATTTTGGGTCAAAGTTCAAGGACTAAAAACATACTTAACCCAACTCTTAATTACTCCTTAATGACTGTTAATGGTCCAAAAACGAAAATTAATATTAATCCTATGGTTAATTGTTATTCAAAGTCAATTATGGCTATTCTCTACCTTTCTTGGCAGCCACTTTTGCAGCTAGGGTTTTCCTCTACCTTTTCACATTCACACCAAAATAAAATTAGGCAAAAAGAAAGTTTTAGTTTCGTTCCTACCAAGGTTTGAACACATAACCATTCAAACAAAAGGCAAGTGTTCAACCAATTCAAGCAATCATGTTTAATGAAAATTCCTATAATTTTAGGATTTCATTAGCACTACTCACATTCAAATATATCAATAAAATAATGCATATTTTAAAATATCATTCAATTGGCATACATAGGACTTGAACCCAAGTCCTTTCACGCAATTAAGCATTCTTAACCACTTAAGCTAATAATTTTCCACGTTATAGCACTCTGCATTAAATGCCTTAAAGGAACTTATTACCCGCATTTATTAAATAATTATTTAATTAATTATTTTAATTTATCAGGTCTTGCAATAATCGATTATCTTAAGTGGTAATCAATTACCCTTGGCAATTTCAGTTAAACTCTTCATTTCTAACTTAGCTTTCGAAAATCTCATCAAATAGACTCAGTTTCCAAACTTCAAACAACCTTTTTAAGATTTAGAGTTCTCATGTTGTGACTGTAAAGTGTTGCTTAGTGAGATTCTTAAAAATAGCTTTGAAAAGCCTAGTGTGAGTGAGCGATAACTTTTTCTAAGTAAGTTCTTAGAAGATTGAGTTTTGTGTTGTTGCTAGGAAAGCTGGTCATCCTCTATGTGACTTAGGGGGAGTTTTTGTTCATCTCTTGTGGTTGTTCAAGAGAAGTGTTTTCCAATCCTTACTCTTTTATAATATGTTTGTTATCTAATTATTATAGTGATTGAGTTAATCTCTTTGTTTAAGAGATTAACAATTAGACGTAGGATCTTTTGATCTGAACTAGTATAAATATCAGTGTGCATCTTCTTTCCTTAACTCTTTATTTATCTGCACTTGCATTTAAAGTAACTGTGATTTTAAGTTAACTAGAAAAATTTTGAGAAACTTTTTTAAACCTATTAAGTTTTATAAAAATCCAATTCACCCCCTCTTGGTTTTTTACCTTTGCTTAGTCATTTTGTTGCTTGATACCAACAATTGGTATCAGAGCTTGCTTTGATAATTATTCAAATTTTTCAAAAATGGTAGGGTCAAACCAAACTTTTGCTGAAGGTGCGTCTATCAATAGACCTCCACTTTTCACTGATGATAAGGGTATTTGGGAATCAGTTGATAGGGGTATTTGGGATGCTGTTTTGAATGGACCATTTGTTCCTCTTAACATTGATAATGAAGAGCAGGAACCAAAGACTTTTGCTCAATGGACTGCTGATGAAAATAGGCGAGCTCAATATGATGTTAAAGCTAGAAACATCATATCATCTGCTCTAACTCTTGATGAGTTCTACAGAATTTCTGTTTGCACCAGTGCACGCGAGATGTGGGAAATCCTTCGAGTGACTCATGAAGGAACTGATGAAGTCAAACGGGCTAGAAAGAACTCCTTGATTCAACAATATGAAATATTTCGCATGCAGTAGAGAGAAACCATCTATTAGTGGTTTAGGTAAAACCTTTGATACTGATGAAGTTAACATAAAAATTCTTAAATCCTTGAATAGGTCTTGGCAGCCAAAGGTGATGGCCATCACGGAGTCACAGAATCTTGAAAGAATGACCATGGCGACTCTCTTTGGAAAACTGATAGAGCACGAGCTTGAACTAGGAAGATTGAATGATGAAGAAGATCAAGGAAAAAAAGAAGAATATTGCATTCAAAATTGAAGTTGTCAAAGGCAAGAAGCAAAAAGAGGAAGAAGATTCTGATGATGATGAGAATCTTAGTCTCATGATAAAGAAGTTCACAAAGTTCATGAAGGCCAAAGGCAGAAATCAATTCAAGAGCAATAAGAAGGAGAATCAAGGAACCTCCTTAAATTTTAAATGCTATGGATATGGAGAAACTGGTCATGTAAAAGCAGACTGCCCAAATTCAAAAAGGAGTGATGAAAAGAAAAGCAAAAAATATTATAAGAAAAAGGCATATATAGCGTGGGATGATAATGTCTCAAGTTCATCCAGCTGTGGTGAATCTGATGAGGAAGAAGAAAAATATTGCTTAATGGCCAATAATGATCACTCTGACAGTTAGGTAAGCTCCTCTGACAATGAAAATGATTATGATTCTCTTTATGATGCCTTTCAAAAATTTCTTACTAAATCTAGTAAACTAGATATTGCTTACAAAAAATTAAAAGGTGATTTTAAAGAATTACAGAGCAATCTTGAAAAATCTCTTGAAGAAGAAAATGTTTTCAAAAATAAAATCTTAATTTTGGAAAATAGAGAAATTGAGACAGTTGAATGTGCATCTTGCAAAAGCTATATGTTTGATTTAATGATTTTAGAAAATCAACTTAAAGATGCTTTAGAAAATAAATCTTTTGAAAAACATGTTTTTGAGAAAAAGAATTTAAGTAGAAAC